>OQVP01000768.1_pt1 | contig 11985 bp, 6 predicted proteins | sample 1691541 | NCBI WGS metagenome assembly OQVP01 (sample SAMN03418258, study PRJEB22391) | human gut metagenome | biome: human-gut; feature: organic feature; material: feces | host: Homo sapiens | place: Tanzania | collected 2013-01 | reverse complement strand
ATGGAATGGCGAGAACTGTCTGGCATCCGCCGAGAAGGATGGGGTTCGCCTGGAGTTCCAATACGACTACATGGGGCGTAGGTTCGAGAAAAGGGTCTATGAAGGCAATGTCTTGGTAAAGCACCAGAAGTTCGTGTACAACGACTTCAAGCTGATCGCCGAGTATAATGTGCTGTCGTCCAATGCCCTTACCAACACTTATGTCTGGCAACCAACGGGGTTGGATGTGCCATTGCTTCGCAACGGCGGCGAGTTTTATGTCACAGACACGAACAAGAATGTCGTTGCTCTGATCGATTCGAATGGCAATATCGTCGACACCTATGTGTACAGTCCCTTCGGGAGGTGCGAGTATTCAGGAGGATCGACAAACCCGTTCAGGTTTTCTTCTGAATACCAAGACGACGAGACAGGGCTAGTATACTTCAACTACAGGTACTACTCCCCGGAGGATGGAAGATGGATCAGCAGGGATCCTATCGAAGAAATTGGCTCGTACAACTTATTTCTTTATTGTAATAATAATTCGATAGGACAAATTGATTACTTGGGGATGATTTCGATAGTTTCCCCGCCGGCAGCTATTCTTAGATGCGCAACTATACATCTCACACATTCCTCAGTTATAAGCTTCATAGAACAATCCATTTCAAAAGCAGAGATAACAAATTTCATTCGTGGAGTGTGTATTGACAAATTGAGCTTACCTTCAACAGAGGATTTTTCTAGTTATATAAGCAAAATCTATGCTTCTTCGTTTATAGTTAAAGCAATTAATGCGACAAAAAATTGTATAAGTAATATTCCGTTAATCAGTGGAGTATTCGATATCGAATTAAAGGTCGAAAAGGTCAGCAAGGCAGTTTTTAGATGTGATGATTGCATTGTTAAATACATGTTCTCTTTTCAGACTGCTCTGTATCTGACTACCCCATTTAAAAATGAACCTTATATATTCAACGAAAATGATTATGCGAGGGAGAATAGAGCCGATGCTGCTTTTCAATTTTGTTGCCATTAAGTTTTGTCAAAAAAAACGAAAACTGATATGTGCATAAGTGCGCATCAGCATAGTGTTAAATGAAAGTTGCGCGAGCGACGTTTTGCTCTTTGATAATTTAGCTTTTTCCCAGTCTGATGTCCCTAGCACCTGGATACCTATAAGGTTCCACGAACCTTTATAGGCATGTGGTTTTCGTGGCATAAAGCACAGCTATCCGCTTCATTTCGCAAGCCAGTGAAGCGGATGGCTACAATTATTCCGTGTTCAGCCTGTACGTATTTGTGAGGTTTTAGAGGAAATATACTGTAGATTGGAGACTACGGCCGCCTTCCGCGGACGTCCGCGTCTCACGCCTTCCGTGACCTTCCTGGAGACATAGTCCTTCCCGCATCCCTTCGCGTTTTTTTGCTCATTATTGAAGTAGATGTGGTCGTATGAGGTTCCGCAGTTCCGCACGCGCTGCTTCAAGTGTCCGCTCGCGCTCCGATATGTAGTCACCCAGCCAGAGGGTGGTTATTTGCGTAGCGGATGGGAGGCATCTGGCGGGAAACGTAGTAGTTCGGCGGAGGCATTTTCTCCCAGAAAGCGAAGTCATCGTGAACACCACCTGAATCTCTATGAGTATGACCACAATGGAATCGAATTCTGGCGTGTCACATTGTGGCAAATCATTTTGACAAAATGCATAATTTACGTGTGCATACCTGAAGGAGTTTTTTTGCTGTGTTGCTTTCGGTAAAAACAACATAGCATATAATCTTCAGATACTCTCCCTCCCTCTTTGTTATATAAGTATATAGTTGACTGGATCCATTTCTTCGACGGGAATGACAAGCAAGACATTTGTAGCCATCATGTCAACGTTGGGAATAGATATGCGGCAGACAATCTTCATCGCTCTTAAAAAGGGTTTCATATTCCTTTGTGTTCTTTGACTATGTATCACATCCCCGTGCCTTAGAACACTAAATGCCGACTTGGGACCGTCAACTAGATACCCACATTCTGTTAAACGTGAGAGAAAAGTGGAAGGATAGTCAAAAAGGATTTAACTGCTACAATATTAACCAGTTAGAAGGTTTTTCTTAGTGTTTTTGTAATAAGCAGAAAAACAGGAGATGACAAAATGAAAAGACATTTAAAGAAACTCGCATTGTGCTTCATCATCATGATTCTTTGCGTATGTATAAATGCACAAGAAAACAATCTATCTCTCTCTGGGCAGGAAGATTTGGATTATCTCAGGGTTTACGATGCTTTCTTTGAGAACAATATTCCTCCCCCTGTGCATGATGTTCCGGGTATATATCTTGATATTGACGACTATATTGAATGGTCTCATTTGATTAATAAATCTGCCGTTAAGGATTTGTCCGACATGGTAAACTCTGAACTTCGGTCTTTTTTAGAAGTGTTAATCCGCAATCTTGAAGAGCCAGAGGCAGATGTCGAACACATAACTAGGATACTTAATAAACTGTCTCGGCTAACATCGTTCTCATATATTGGCTATAATCCAGTCCTGGCCCTAAGCGGCCAACCGTCACCACATCTTTTTTTATATAGAAAACATCTTATTTTAGCCAATTGTGGTTCTTATGAACGTATAGGCTTTGCTCTTTACGGGAAGAATGATGGTTCATTTCATTTCAAGGAATTACATACATTCTATGACGGAACATTGTTAACTAATACATTAAATAAATCTACAAAATGGAATGCTCTGCCTGAGGTTGTTAAATGCACTGAATCATACCAATACACCCCGTTGGAGTATCTTACTCATTTAGATTCGACTTACTGCTCGGAAAGGGAGAAAATTGTCCAGAAATGTCTTTCTCTACTTTCAACAAATGAGATTGAACAAATTAAGGATTATTTGAAATCTATATATTCTAAAATTGATTCTGGAGATGTCTATTGGGGGTTTGAGGAGGAGGATCAATCCTATATCAAAGAACTTGAAGACGACATCCGTATCTTTTTTGATATAAAGGAGGGGAGAATAAGGGTGCACAGGTAAAAAAACATTCTGGAACACAATGATCTTTTTTCGACCAATTCATTTTATTGTCTGTATTGTTGGCACGGCATGCCTTGTCCATGGGCTGTCTATTTCTCCTTCTTCCGCTGAACTCGGCGTCTTTCCGTCCTGGGAGCGCCGTTCAGTCACTTTCATTGTCAAGAATCACAGTAAGAAACCTGTCTCGCTGCTTCGCGTCCGTTCCAGTTGTTCCTGCGCCATTACCAACTTTGTGCCATGCACACTTGATCCTGGAGGGGACACCTCGGTGGATGTAGTTATTCCGGCCAATAATGTATTCGGAGCATTCACCAAAGTGGTCTATCTCGAAACAGATTCTCCAGACAATCAATTTCTGAAACTGACCATCTCTGGCACGGCTGTTCCACCTGTGGAGGTTCAGCCGAAGCGCGAGGTGTATCTTGGGCGTCTTGATGTTGGCAGAACACAGACCTTCACTTTCCGCATCATCCCAGTCAGCGCAAGCATGTTGTTGAAACTACTTCCCGTTGACAGCAGGGACGGACAGGCGGAGACCATTCTTTCGCGCAATGACGAAGATGGCAGTTTCGTATTTGAAGTAAGGTTTACCCCTGGTGCTTCCAGTCGCTACATGGCGATAAGGCGCAGAATAGGCATTGAATGGAAGCATGACATCCCGTCTCTGACACTGGTCGTCATGTTCTCGACGGAACAACCTACCCAATAGACCTTTGGATATGATTGTGCTAGACAGATGGGAATTCCAGAATTCGCCACGAATTAAGCGAGATGCAGGTCGGTCATGTTTTTATCCCCTGGAGCAAGAGAGGAAAGACTGAACCTGGCAACTGCATGACGCTCTGTCGAAGGCACAATGCAGTAAAGACAGACTATTGACACAGGCATAAGAGGCGATTTGAGAGGTTACCTGTTCTCCGGTTCAATTCGCCTCGTCGGAATCAAACACGGCAAGCTAACAGTGTGATTTACCCCAAAAAAACAACTCTCCGAAATCTTCATCCCTGGCGGGGGCAGTGAAGCCCCCCTTTCATTTTCGAGGTTTTTTCACCTTCCTCCTTGCAATATCCAGGGAGCGTGCTACATTAAGCCCGTTGACGCCGCGAGGTGTTTGACACATTTGATTGCGGGATGGAGCAACCTGGTAGCTCGTTAGGCCCATAACCTAAAGGTTGGGTGGTTCAAATCCCCCTCCCGCTACCAATTTCAAGACAGAGGAGCCCTGGTTTTCGCCAGGGCTTTTTTGTGTCCGCCTTTTTTTCGTGCGTTGTCTCCCTGAAAGCAGAAAGCCCCGATTTTGGTCGGGGCTTTTGCGTTCTGGGATGATGTGCGCGGCTATTTCGTCTTGTAGTATTCTTCGAGGAGGTCTGCTATTCGTGCCTTCTTGTCTTTGACGAGTGCGGGGTCGGTGGTCCATTCGATGAGTGACGTGACCAGTTCGTCTTCGACGGCCATCTCCTTTATTGCTGTGGAGTACCACTCTGCGCTCATGTCTGAGGAGTTGTCGACAGCCTTTTCGAGCATATCCAGATACATCCAGTCCTCGATGCCGTCGCGCATCATCTTGATGCGCTGTGTGGGGATTGGTCCATCCATTGCGGGGTATGTGAGCCTTCCGTCGCCGGCGAAGTCTTGGAAGGACTCTCCGTACCAATCGCCTCCGATGAGTGGGCCGCCGGAGATTGGGTCTGGCACACCCACGATGACGTATGAGCCCGTTTGGTTCTTTTCGTAGATTCTCCAGACAGTTGCGTTGTAGTAGAGGAAGAAATCCGTCTTGAACTTCTTGTTCATGAAGCCCATCAGGAGCCGGTTTGCGGTGGACGGCATTTCCAGGAGGAAGTTGGCGTATGGCGCCAGTGGCGTGCAGCAGACATACCACCCGATCTTTTCGCCCCGTGCGCGGGCCTCTTCGATGCCCTTCTGGTTGTCGCCATAGACCTTTGTCAGGGGGATCCATCCGTCAACGAATCCGATGGTATTGCTGGCCTGTCCGAATGTGCTGTCGTACATCGTGGTGTAGATGGGGACTTCGGGTGCGATTTCCCTGACGCGCCTGAGCGACCTGCTGATCATTTCGAACAATTCCGCGGGGTTTTCATCGTAGCAGTAGAAGTATGCGTATTCGAGGAGTCCGGCGGCCTTGACCTCATCGTAGGCCTTTTTGATCGTTGCGGCGAGCGCGTCATCGACCTCCGTGTTGATGTAGCCGATATTGAAATGCTTCGACCCGTTTTCGATGAAGAACCTGGCGTCCTCCACGATGCCCGCGCGGTCGGGTCCCGCGTACAGGTAGTCTGGCTGGAGCCGGTGCTTGATGAGGAGCCTTGCGATGTCCCTCCAGTATTCCTTTCGTCCTGCGGCGTCGGCCGGGTAGTTGCCGAGAGCCGTGAATGCGACTGGCGAGAAGTATGGGACGCCTTCCTCGAGTGCGAAGTCGCGCACCCTGACCGTGTAGGGCAGGGTGGTTTCCCCGCCGTCGTCCCAGGTGACCTTGACCTGTCCCCTGTAGAGTCCTGACTCCTGGTTGACGGGGACGTTGACGTCCAGCCACCATGCCTGGTATGTATTGCGTTCGACGGGGATTGGCGTGTCGAGATACTCGAGGATTGGGTCGGGCCAGTATCCGTAGTAGTCTGCCCTGTAGTTGTGGACATTCTCCCTTGTCAGGACGTATCCCATTGGTGAGAGCTTCAGGGATTCAAGTGGAATCGCATTTCCCTCGGCGCTTTTGGGCGGGGCGACGAGTGTCGCCTTTGCTTCGCCGATTTGCTTGGCGGCGAATCCGACGAGCTGTGCGCATTCCCGTCGAACGGCCGCGTCAAGGAAAGCCTCCTTTGACGGCGGGCAGAGGAATGCATACTTGTCCCTCAGGACCTTTTCGGCGGCGTCGCACCACAGGACCGCGAATCCCTCCTTTGCGTTCTTTCGGAAGAAAGTGCGGTCCATTACCGGGAACTGTTCGGCTGTGAGTCTCTCGAATTCGGCCAATTGTTCTGCGGTGGGCGTATCGGGGAGGTTCTTTTCGAATCCGACGAGTTCTCCGGAGGCGCATGGGATGTCCTCTCCCAGGAGAGCCTTGCGCCAATCCAGTGACTTCCGCAGTTCTGCGGTGCGCCTGGTGCGCATTGCCGCCTCCTCCTCGGGGTCTGCGATGTCCAGCTTTATGTCTCCGACATAGATCGAGTAGTCGGTCTTTGGGTTTGATGTGAAGATGTCGATGTACTCGATGTTGGCCAGGTTGATTGTGGTGAGTTCCGCGATGGAGATCCTGAAGGTATTCCGTCCCACCAGTGGCGACTGGAAGCTGACAGTCTGTGAGATGGGCTTGTTGTCGGCGCCGATGCTTTGGACCTTCACGCCGATGCGGGCGCTCCTTTCGACAAATGCCTCGATGGTGAGCGTCTTTGCGGAGGTCCAGTCGGTCGGCAGGCTTGGATTCCTGGCGAGATAGAGCTTTCCGGAGGGCCACCAGGACGTGCCTTCGGGCTCGGCATTGCCGATGTAGCTGAACTTCACGGTCAGGCCTGACTCCCCGTTTGGCCAGGGAGCCTGCTTCATCGTTATGTAGACATTGGGCTTGTAGATGACCCAGTCGGCCTCCGGCGGACGGTCAACGGAGCTGGAGTAGAGCACAACCTCCCTCGCCGCCAACGACAGCGAGAGGAGGATTCCGGCGATGAGTAGGAGCTTCTTCATTTTGGGCTCTACAAGGCGCGGCTATTTCTGGACTCTGTAGTACTCCTCAAGGAGGTCTGCGATGCGTGCCTTCTTTGCCTTGACGAGTGCGGGATCCGTGGTCCATTCGATGAGTGACGTGACCAGTTCGTCTTCGACGACCACCTCTTTTGTTGCGGCGGCATACCAATCCCCGCTCATTGCGGAGGAGTCCTCAAGCGCCTTTTCGAGCATGTCGAGGTAGTACCAGTCCTCCATTCCGTCGCGGACCATCTTGAGTCGCTGGGTTGGGACTGGCGCGGCCATTCCGGGGTATATGAGTCGTCCGTCCCCGCCGAAGTTCTGGAAGGATTCGCCATACCATGGGTCTTCGAGGAGCGGTCCTCCGGAGATTGGGGGCAGCGGTCCTTCGTTCACGAAGAGTCCGCTTGAATTCCTCCTGTAGTCTCTCCAGACGGTTGTGTTGTAGTAGAGGAAGCAGTCCGGCTGGAACTTCTTGGTCATGAATCCCATGAGGAGCCGGTTTGCGGTGGAGGGCATTTCCAGGAGGAAGTTGGCGTATGGCGCCAGTGGCGTGCAGCAGACATACCAGCCCACCTTTGCGCCCCGCGCGCGTGCCTCCTCGATGTTCTCCGCGTTGTCTCCGAAGACCTTTGTCAGGGGAATCCATCCGTCAACGAGGTCGGTGGTATTGCTGACCCTTCCGAAGCTGCTGTCATACATCGTGGTGTAGATTGGCACTCCCGGCGCTGCCTCGCGGACCTTCTTGAGGGATCTGCTGATCATCTCGAACTGGGATGCGGGCTGTTCGTCATAGCAGTACAGGTATGCGTATTCGAGGAGTCCCGCGGCCTTGACCTCCTCGTAGGCCTTCCTGATTTTCGCCGCCATTGCGTCATCGACCTCTTCTCCGATGTAGCCGATGTTGATGTGCTTCGAGCCGTTTTCGAGGAAGAACCTGGCGTCTTCCACGAGCCCCTGCCTGTCCACGGGCCAGTAGATGTAGTCGGCCTGGAGCCTGTGGCTGAGGAGCATTTTTGCGATGGCCCTCCAGTATTCCTTGCGTTCGGCGGAGTTGGCGGGATAGTTGTCAAGTGTCACGAAGCCGACAGGCGAGAAGTACGGGACGCCCTCGGGGAGTGCGAAGTCGCGCACCCTGACCGTGTAGGGGAGGATGGCCTCGCCGCCCTCGTCCCAGGTGACCTTCACCTCGCCCTTGTAGAGTCCTGCCGCCTGGTTGACGGGCACGCATACGTCCAGCCACCAGGTCTGGTACGTATTCAGTTCGACGGGGATGGGGGTGTCGAGATATTCGAGGATTGGGTCTGGCCAGTATCCGTAGTAGTCTGTCTTGTAGTTGTGGATATCCTCCCTTGTCTGGACATAGCCCATTGGGGAGACCTTCAGCGACTCCAGTGGAATCGTATTTCCCTCGGCGCTTTTTGGCGCGGCGACCAGGACGGCCTTGGCTCCGTTGATTGCCTTGGCGGCGAATCCGACGAGCTGTGCGCATTCGCCTTCGCCCTTTGCCGCGTCAAGGAAGGCCTCCTTTGACGGCGGGCAGAGAAATGCATACTTGTCCCTCAAGACTTTTTCGGCGGCGTCGCACCACAGGACAGCGAGTCCGTCCTTTGCGTTCTTTCGGAAGAATGTGCGGTCTATTATCGGGAACTGCTCGGCAGTGAGTTCCTCGAATTCCGTCAGCTGGCCGAGGGTAGGCGTTTCCGGGAGGTTTTTTTCGAATCCGACGAGTTCGCCTGACGAGCATGGGAGGTCCTCGCCCAGGAGATTCTTGCGCCAGTTGAGGCAGCGCCGCAGTTCTGCGGTGCGTGCGGTGAGCCTGGCCTGCTCCTCTTCCGGGTCGAGGAGTTCCAGCTTTATGTCGCCGATGTATGTCGAGAAGTCAGTCTTGGGATTTGAGATGAAGATGTCGATGTACTCGATGTTGCCCAGGTTGATTTGGGAGTACTCGCTGATGCCGATCCTGAAGGTGTGGCGTCCGACGCCCGGGCTCTGGATGAGATGCGTGTGGCCGACCTGCTTGTTGTCTGCGTCGCGGCTCACGACCCTCACGGCAAATTTTTCGCCGTTTTCCAGGTATGCTTCGACGATGAGAGTCTTGGCGTCGTGCCAGTCGGCCAGTGCATTGGGGTTTCTGGCAAGGAAGAGCTTGCCGGAGGGCCACCAGGATGTGCCTTCGGGCTCGGCATTGCCGATGTAGCTGAACTTGACGGTCAGGCCTGACTCCCCGTTGGGCCAGGGCGCCTGCGACATCGTCAGGTGCTCGTTGGCCTTGTAGATGGACCAGTCGACGCTTGGAGGACGGTCGACCTTGCTTGTGTAGAGGAGTACTTCACGTGCAAGGAGCGACATCGAGAGGAGGGTGCAGGCGAGGAGCAGAAGCTTTTTCATGTTTTGCGTGTGCATTATGGGGATTTGAGTGCGGGGTTATTTCTGTGTCGAGTAGTACTCCTCGAGGAGGTCTGCGATGCGGGCCTTCTTGTCCCTGACGAGTGCGGGGTCGGTGGTCCACTTCGTGAGCGTTTCGACCAGCCTGTCCTCGACATGGACCTCCTTGCGCGCCCTGTCACGCCATTCCGCGGACATCCTGCCCGGGTTCTTCCAGGCCTTCTCCAGCATGTCCATGTAGAGCCAGTCCTCCATTCCGTCGCGGATGGACTTGAGTCGCGTGGTGGGCACGGGGCCCTCCTTTGCGGGGTAGAGGAGCCGTCCGTCCCCTGGGAAGTTTGTGAATGACTCTGCAAACCACGGGTCGCCGATGAGTGTCGGGAGCCTTCCTCCGGCGATTGGGGTCTTGATGTAGTCGACCTGCTGGTATGTTCCATCGGGGCGTATTTCGTAGACGCACCACATGGTCGCGTAGTAGTAGAGGAAGCAATCCGGGGTGAACTTCTTGTTCATGAACCCCATGAGGAGACGGTTGCCTGTGGCCGGGATTTCGAGGAGGAAGTTTGCGTATGGATAGAGTGGGCCGCAGCAGACATACCAGCCGACCTGGGCTCCGCGCTCGCGGGCGGCGGCAATCTCCTTCGAAGTCTTTCCGTAGACCCTCGTCAGGGGAATCCACCCGTCGATGAGATCCTCCATTTCGGAGGCGACGCCGTAGGTGCTGTCGTAAAGCGTGGTGTAGATGGGGACTCCCGGAGCGGCCTCGCGGATGCGCTTGAGGGCCTCGCGCATCATCGGGAATTTCTCCGCGGGCTGTTCGTCAAAGCAGTAGATGTACGCCTTGTCGATGATTCCGGCCTCCTTGCACCTGCGGTATGCCTCCGCAATCTGCGCGAAGAGCTTGTCGTCGACCTCCGTGTTGATGAAGCCGAGGTTGAAGTGGCGGGCCCCGTGTTCAAGGCGGAATTTTGCGGATTCCACCAGTTCAGGGCGGTTGACGTTGAGATAGATGTGGTCTGCCTGGAGGCGGTGGTCAAGGATAAGCTTCACCATCTGCCTGTCCCGCTCCTCCTGGACGTTTTCGCCGCCCGGGTACGGGATGAAGTACTCGATTGGGGAGAAGTACGGGACGCCCTCCGGGAGTGCGAAGTCGCGCACGCGCACCGAGAAGGGGAGGGTGGCCTCGCCGCCGTTGTCCCAGGTCAGCTTGACCTGTCCCTGGTAGAGTCCTGCGGGCTGGTCCAGTGGCACGTTGACATCCAGCCACCATGTCTGGTAGGTATTGCGTTCGACGGGGATGGGGGTGTCCAGGTATTCGAGGATTGGGTCTGGCCAGAATCCCAGCGGTTCGATGTTATAGCCCGGGTTGCGGATTTCCACATATCCGACAGGGGAGAGCCTGAATGCCTCCTTCGGGATTGACTTGCCGCCCTCGTCCACGGGGTAGATTTCGATTTCCGTCTTGACTCCGGCCAGGTCGGCAGTCGCAAATGCCACAATCTGCGCGGATTCGCCTTCGCCCTTGGCCGCGTCAAGCAGGATTTCCTCGGTGGGCGGGCACAGGAACGCGTATGTTTCGCGAAGCACCTTTTCCTCTGCGGCGCACCATCTGGCGGCGAGGTTGTTTTCGGCGGAGCGCATGAAATAGATTCTGTCGATTACGGGGAAGCCCTTCCTGCATGCCTTTTCGAAGTCCTGGAGCGCGTCCACGTCCGGGGTCTCCGGCAGGAATTTTTCGATGCTCATGAGATTCTTGATGGCTGCGGGGAGATTTCCGCGTGCCATGGACCTGCGCCATGCGAGCGCTCCGCGCAGTGCGTCCGCCCGGGTTTTGCGTTCACTGGCTTCGGCCTCGAGGTCCTTGACATCCAGCCTGATGTCGCCCACGTAGACGGAGTAGTCGGTCTTTGGCGAGGAGCAGAATATGTCGATGTACTCGATGGCGCTCAGGTCGAAGTTGCTCATCTCGCCAATCTCCGCCTTGAGGGTGTGCCTGCCCTTTGACCGGACCGTGTCGAAGAAGTTGAATGTCTTTGGGTCGTTCTTGGTTTTGACGACCAGTCCCACTGGCTCGTCGGTTTCGCAGTAGATGTCAATCAGGAGTGCGTTCACGAGGCGCCAGTCTGTGAGTGCGTCCGGCACCTTGTCGAGGTAGAGTTTTCCCGACGGCCACCACTCCTCGCCGGTCCGTGCATTTCCCTTGTATGTGAACTTGACCGTGAGTCCGGATTCGCCAGTTGGCCATGGGCGCTGTTCCATCGTCAGGAATTCGTCGCCGTTTGTCCTCCAGGCATTTTCGGGCGGGTTGGCTGCGGAGTTGACATAGAGGTCGACCTCCTTTGCAAGAAGCGACAGCGACAGCAGGATTCCGGCGAGCAGAAGAAATCTTTTCATTGTCGTGGCAGTATATGGGTGATAGGATGTGTTTGACACAGGCAAATTGGGTGTTGCGTAATATACGCGCTGGCTTGGCGATTGGGGTTTTGGCATCCTTTCGCCGCGCGAAAAAAAGGGGGCTATTCCCCCGCCAGGCAGTCGAGGCGTTTTTTTAGGGATTTGAGGGTCTTGTCGATTGTCGGGTAGTCTCTGTAGAGGAATCCCGCCTCCTGGAATGCGGGGGAGTTTTCGACGGCTGTTTCGACTTCCGCCCGTTTGAGGAGTGTGCGGTCGATTCCGACGACGAGTGGCGTGGCAGGGTGTGCGTCAAGCCAGGCGAGTCGTTCGGCAAGCCCCCTCGAATGCCATCTGTGGAAGAGCTCCAGGTGGATGATTCTACGGGAACCCTTCCTCCGGAAGGAGTAGTCCGGGAAGACCATCTCGCCTCCGCGCCCCTTGAGAAACGGGGCCTCCTCAACGATGCGCCATTCGGAGT
>OQVP01000767.1_pt1 | contig 11990 bp, 3 predicted proteins | sample 1691541 | NCBI WGS metagenome assembly OQVP01 (sample SAMN03418258, study PRJEB22391) | human gut metagenome | biome: human-gut; feature: organic feature; material: feces | host: Homo sapiens | place: Tanzania | collected 2013-01 | reverse complement strand
AAGGAAAAGAAACTAGGCATATAACAATGCACATTAACACGCTTAAACTTTTCTTTGTAAAAGACATCGTGACATTCCACCTCCATAAGCATGAATGGTATATTTCTGGATAGAAAATAACATTATGTAAATTAGAAGGACTATAATTACTGATGATAGTCTTCGAATATGCTTCTTCTTTATTATTCACCATTCCCTTCTATTAACAACCTTTTTAATACTAGGAAACTTCTACCATTGCAATCGGCATAACTATATGAAGTCAAAATGCTCGTCAAATGTTTAAATGAACCTCTCATAATACCTTATCTCTGTAATCATAGCTAATTCTCTTGTTGTTAATTTATAGGTAGTACGGAGTAACTCCATTCGTTCGAAAAACTTAGACATTATATACCTCTTAAATAAAAGTGAAAATCACAAAAATGTCAAAAAGAAGCCTTGTAAAGCAAAAACACGCATGCTAAAATATACTTAACAAGCTTGTTAAAAATAACTTAACAAGACTACTTGAGTTATATATTCTAATTATAGCATATTCTCACAAAACAATCAATAGGTTTTGCATAAAAATGTCGAGAATTCTTTATACTGTGGATTGATGTTGATGCAAAATCAACAACAAGGAGAAAATCTGAGGATATGAATTTATATTTAAGAAAAGACGGACGGTGCGAGTTAAAAACCTAAAACGGGAAGAATTTTGATGGAAAAAGATTGTTTTTGTATGTTCTTGCACGCACCAAGGAGCAATATATTGAGCTTGTGCAGGCAATCTGTCAGAGAAATCGACCTCACGGCACTTGCCCCTTGACTATGGCTGACTTGTTCTCCGAATGGCATCACAGCAATCTACATCACTTGAAAGAGTTTGCGGCAGAAAACTATACCATGATATACAAGTATAAGCTCTGCTTTAATCCATACTCTGGGTATAAGCATCATATATTACTCGATTATCAAGCAGAAATCAAGCTATAAAAACACCAGATATAAGGCCATTTCAAGCCTCATGTCTGGTGGTATTAGGTGTGAAGTACGAAATGAAGGCAGCCATAACGGAAGGTTTCCGTCAAAAAAGCGGCTGTGAATCTCACAACCGCCTTAGTTCGTATACTATTTTATTTTTCTTTGAAACTCTCTCCGAATCCCTTCACAATAGGATCGAGGAAGTATCTCATAACTGATTGCTTTCCGATCTTAACTTCGACAGCTCCTGATAAGCCAGACATTACATTGATATTCGGGTTTGTGTTATCAACATCCAGCTTCACAAGATAAACGCTGCCTAATTGCTCACTGTTGAAAGAACTGGGGCTGATATACTTGACCGTCCCTTTTACAGTTCCATATTTGTTGTACGGATATGCTTCGAGCTTTATCTCTGCTTCCATTCCAACCGTAATATCGGCGATATCCATGTTTTTTACATAGCAAGCCATCTCAACAGGTGCATCCGCCGGAACGATCGTTATAATTTGCTGCGCCGATGTTACAGTCTCACCGACGTTGTTAACTGCAATGCTGTTGATGTAACCATTGACCGGAGCAGTGACTTTTTGGTAATCAAGCGAAAGCTGGTACTTTTCAAGTTCAGAATCAGCCTGTTTGAGTTTACTGTTAATATCTGAAATATTGGAATTGACTTGCTCACTATATGCAGTTTGTGCGTTGAGAATGTTCAGTTCTGCTTGTAGGTATTCATTTTCAGCTTGTTTAAGTACAAGTTCCTGTGCATTGAATTCTGCCACGGAAATCATAGGATTTGTGTTGTAGTCATCATATTTGATTTGTGCGATGTCTCTTGTAAGACCGGCGTTTTCTTTGGTACTTTCAAGTATGCTCAGATTATTCTGATAAGCTTTATCATTGTCAATTATTGTAAGAATGTAAGGCTGTAAATTTGTGCTATATTTCGTTATGTCTACTTCCGAAACATCTTCACCGTTTTTTATCATTGTGTATATCTCTTTTTGCGCCTCCAGCACTTCTTTTTGTTGCGAAAGCGCTTCTACGTCGATGTCAATGCTCTGCGTATCGAGTTCGATTAGCACATCTCCGGCTTTCACATATGCCCCTTCCTCAACATTGATTGCCTTCACAGTTCCACTGGTATAGGTGTTAAGTGAACTGATATTCCCCACCGGCTGCATGGTACCGCTGGATGTGACAACAATATCCACCTCAGACAGGCAAGCCCATACGATTGCTGCAATTAAAAGCGTGAAAACACCGAGAATGATAACTGTTCCGGCTTTGTGTGCAGGTCGTTCAATGATTTCAAGCATAGATGGCATAAAGTCATATTTCAATTCTTTATCACGCTTACTGCTATGCCTGAGAACATAGTCCTTCTGTGCCTTATCCATCGACCTCACCCCTTTGCTGCTGATTATATAGATAAGCATACAATCCATTCAGAGCCATAAGTTTATCATGCGTATCATATTCAACAAGATCGCCTTTGTCGATAACCATGATCTTCCGCGCATCCTTCAGAGTAGAGAGTCTGTGTGCAATGATGATAACCGTTCTGTTCTTGCAGATCTCTTTCAGGTTATTTTGAATGATACTTTCAGATTCATAATCCAGTGCTGATGTTGCCTCATCGAAGATGAGGATTCTCGGATCGTTGAGAATTGCTCGTGCGATAGCAACTCTCTGCTTCTGACCTCCGGATAGTCCCATGCCTTTTTCACCGATGATCGTGTCATATCCGTTTGGAAGCTCCAATATAAAATCATGGGCACCGGCAATCTTGGCGCATTCTATGATCCGATCCATTGTAGCAGTGGGACAGTGAATGGAGATATTCTCCGCTACTGTGCCATTAAACATGAAGTTTTCCTGCAATACAACACCGATCTGCTTTCTGAGCATTGCAGGATTTACAAGGGAAATATCCATTCCATCAACAGATATTTTACCAGCCTCCGGTATGTAGAGCCGCTGTATCAATTTTGATATGGTACTTTTACCTGATCCGCTTCGTCCAACAACGCCCACAACCATTCCTGCTGGTATCTCAAATGACATTCCCTTGATAACTTCGCCGCCTTGCGGATTATAACGAAAATGTACTTGATCGAATACGATTTTGCCTTGTATTTTCGGCATAGAAGTCTGATTGGCATTCAGGATCGGTTCAGGTGCAGTGTTGAAAATATCACCGATACGCTTGACGGAAAGGGATGCCTGCTGGTATTCCTGCCAGAGCTGTACCAAACGCAGCACAGGACCGCTGACTCTGCCGGAGAGCATACGGAATGCCACAAGCTGACCGACGGTGAAATTACCGTCCATAACTGCCTTTGCACCAAAGAACAGGATCAAAAGGTCAAATATTTTCTGAATGAACTGTCCTGTCGTTCCTGCCGTAGCAGATACCATAGAAGTTTTATAGCTTGCTTTGACATATTCAGCCTGCAAGTCTCCCCACTTCTTCTCAAATTTAGGCTCTAATGCGTAGGATTTTACGGTCTGAACTCCTGTGATAGATTCCACAAGGAACGATTGCGTATTTGCTCCTGTCTCAAATTTCTCATCAAGACGCTTCTTGAAAAGAGGTGTCACGATTGCAGAAAGTATCGCATAGACTGGTATCGAACAGATAACAATAACAGTCAACATTTTACTATAACAGAACAGCACCACGATATACACAATTATAAAGATAAGATCTATCATCGAACTCAACGGCGTGCCTGTCAGAAAATTTCGTATGCTGTCAAGCTCACGAACTCTGGCTACTGTTTCACCCACACGACGGGATTCAAAGTATTTCAGCGGAAGCGCAAACAGATGCTTAAACAGGCGGAAACTGAGCATCACGTCAATGCGGTTTGTGGTATGGGTAAATACATAATTCTTTGCCAGCCCCAGTATCAGCTCATAAATGTACACGATAGCAATTCCTATCGTCAGTACATGAAGCGTGGAGATACTGCGATGCACAAGCACCTTATCCACGACCACCTGCGTCATAACTGGCGTCAAAATTCCTAATATCTGTATTGTAAAAACTGCGATAAGAACTTGTATGAACTCTTTCTTGAATTTCAGAATGGTAGGGATAAACCATTTAAAACTGAAAACTGCTTCACGGTCAATTACGCCTTTTTTATGGATGATGACAGCCGTTCCATCCCATATTTTCGCAAGCTCCTCACGGGTGACAACTTCCGGTGCAGGCTTGTCTGTATGCAAAATCATAAATTTGTCATCCTGCGACTTGGCAATGATGAAAAACTCATCGTCGTTGCCTTTTGCAATCATAGGAGCATTGACATCCTTCAGCTTCTTTATGTTCAGACTGCACAGCTTTGCTTTCATCTTCAAGGCTTTTGCAGACTGCATGATCTCTATTTCTCCGGTTTTCTGCTCCGGATCAAGAACCGATAGATTCTCTGCTTGTTCTTTTGTAATGGGTATTCCATGAAACTTCATTACTATCATAAAACAGGACAATCCGCTGTCTTGTTTTTTTGCCATATTCTAACCTCCGTAAGCGCAAAAAGCGCAGTAGCATGAAAGCTGCTGCGCTCTCGCTATCTGTCTCTTTTACTGTAATGCGCCTACAAGCAGTGAATCTGTCAGAGAGGTATCTGCTGTAATGTCAGTGATGTTCACGCTGTCAGAAATCTGATCATCGCTGCCGAATGCGGACATATTCTCCGCAAGCAGCATTGCCTGGACATCCGTCACATCCGAGATATCATCGTTCTCGTCAGTAAGAGCAGTACTCTCAGTTACATCAGCGATTACGGTGCTGTCTGTACTGTCATCTGTAAAGATGCTTGTCATAAGCTCATCGTCCTCGTACAGGGATTCCAGAAGCTCTGCATTTACCTGCTCGGTATCCTCGATCTCGTCAGGCTGTTTGGTGAGTACAAGCTGCCATGTGTCCTTATCCACATATCCCTCTGCGCCGTCAGCGAACTTGAAGGTAAAGGTTGCCTGTCCCCACTTGAAGTTGCTGATGGTCAGCACATCATCTGTACCATTCACAGAGATAAGCAGATTTGAGCCCCACTGGTCGGATACAGTGATCTCATTGGAGTTGATGTCGGTCAGCATTACGATACTGTGGTCGCTGCCCCACTCATTGATGGTATCCTGTGCATATCCCTTTGCGAAAATGTAAGTATCCTCGCCGTTACCGCCGTTGAGGGAGTCATTGCCAGTACCGCCATCGAGGATATCATTACCGTCATTGCCGTAGAGTGTGTCGTTTCCAGCTTCACCGTACAGTTCATCATTACCATTTCCGCCGCTGAGTCCGTCATTTCCTGCGCCTGCATGGATCACACCGCTGTCATTGCCCTGAATTGCAAGCCATTCATCCGCATCGGTACCAATGATAGGTGCAGAGGCAGCCTGAATATCATACTGTCCAAGAACAGTCTCGTCATCGAACACAAAGTTGAAGTCACGATTGCTGTTGAAGTTGAAGAAGCCTGTCACAATCAGTCTGTCCCCTGTCCCCTCACCAAAGTCAATCACAAGGTCGTTGTTCGCCATTCTGGTATTATGCATATCAGCCACTGTGTAGCCATGGATGCGGATCGTGTTCAGGTCGGCAGAAGCATTGATTGTATCGATGTCATAGCCAATACCAAAGACATAGGTATCACCGCCGTGGTCGCCCTGGAGATAGTCGTTGCCTGCGCCTCCGTCAAGAACATCTGCACCGCCGCCAGCATAGATCCGGTCATCGCCGTCTCCGCCATAGAGGAAGCTTCCGTTGTCGCCGCTGTAGATGATGTCATTACCAGCGCCACCGTAAATAGTATTCACACCGTTGCCGCCGTAGAGATGGTCATCCCCGTTGCCGCCCTCGATATAGTCATCATCATTTCCGCCATAGATGTAGTCGTCACCATCACCGCCGTACATCTCATTGTTGCCATTTCCGCCGTTCATGGTATCATTTCCGGCACCGCCTTCGATGTAATCAGCGAGTTCGCCTCCGGTAAAGTTATCATCGCCGTCTCCGCCATACATATAGTTCAAACCATTTCCGCCATAGAAGGTATCGTCGCCATCCCCACCATACATATAGTTGATGCCCTCTCCGCCGACAAAGATGTCATTTCCTGTGCCGCCATACAATGTATCCGTACCGTTTCCGGCTTCAAGATAATCATCGCCTGCATCGCCGTAGAGGGTATCGTCGCCGTCACCGCCGAACAGAGAATCATTTCCGTTACCGCCGTGGAGTTCGTCATTTCCGGCATCTGCATAGAGTGTATCATTGCCGTCTCCACCTGAAAGATAATCGTCCCCATCGTTTCCTGCGATTACATCATCCCCGTCTTCGCCGAAGAGCTGGTCGTTGCCAGCACCGCCGATAAGAACGTCATTGCCTGCACCTGCATGGATAGTGTCGTTTCCGTCACCGCCATCCAGATAACCGTCGCCGGTTCCGTCTGTAATCGTATCATCTCCGTCTTCGCCGCGAATGATATTTATGCCATTGCCACCCGTGATAGTGTCGTCACCGTCTCCGCCGTAGATGAAGTTGAGGTTGTCTCCGCCGGTGATAATATCGTTTCCATCATTGCCTTTGATAATATTGAATCCGCTGCCACCTGCAATGACATCGTCTCCATCCGTACCTTCGATGACCTGACGAGAAGTTCCACCGCCAATGATCTGCGCTTCACCATCAAATGTGAAGTCATAGAATTCGGGCATATTGATGAAATCCGGAATAGAGATCGTCTCTCCGGTCTCGTGATGGACAAGCGAAATGCCGCTGTTGATGTCAATACGTAATGCGTAATCCTCCGCACTCAACTCATCGCCGAACACAAGTGTGCTGCGTCCTTCGGAGTCGTAAATTGTATCGTTACCGTGGTCAGCATTGATGTAATAGGTATCATCGCCATCGCCGCCAGAAAGCGTGTCATCTCCTGTACCGCCGTTGAGGGTATCGTTGCCGTCTCCGCCGTCAAGGATGTCATTTCCTTCGCCTCCGTCAAGCATATCGTTTCCATCCTCGCCGTAGAGCATGTCATCCCCTTCGTTTCCGGTGATCGTGTCATTTCCGCTGCCGCCGTAAATCGTATCGTTTCCGGTGTTGCCTTCGATCGTGTCGTTACCATCGCCGCCATAGATAAGATCATTTCCTTCACCGCCGATGATGGCATCATCGCCTGCATCACCGTAGACTACATCATCACCAGAACCCGCACGAATCGTATCGTTGCCTGCGCCGCCGTAGATGATGTCATTACCAGTGCCCGTGCTGATACTGTCGTCTCCGTCTTCAGCCCAGATAATATCCTGTGCGCCGGAGCCGTTCAGCGCATCATCTCCGTTCGTACCGATGACGAAATTGCCGTTTACCATTGCTTGGATCTCGGCAGCATAGTCCGGATAATGAGAAACAAAGTCCCTCATATAATTTGTTCCGTATGTGCTGTCGTATGTTTTCACATATACGCCGATGTTATAGAGCATTTCCCGTACATCCGTGCCGAAAGAAATGTAGTGATCCACAACTTCTTCTACCGGTGCAAGGTTCAGGACAATCTTCCCGTTCTCATTCGGTTCTTCCTCTATCATTTCCAGATAATCCGCTTCGCCAAGAACCTTGTTCAGGAGAGTAAAGTAGGTTCTGTCAAAATCCGCAAACAACCGGTTCAGAATGACCGCAGCATTGGAATTTGGTGTGGTGCTTCCATTTGCGCCAACAAAGGAATCCACGCCCATGATCGTTTCCAGAACATGCAGACTTCTTGCATCGATTGCACCGCCTCTGGACTTGATTGCAATATCCGAAGAACCGGTGATGCAGTAGAGGATCTTTCTTGCAGCCACACGTTTTTCGATAAAGCTTTCTGCATTCTTGAAAGAATCCACAAGATTCCGGAGTTCCCCGCTTTCATCATGTTCAAGCGCATAAGACAGACTGTGCATATTGCCAAAGGATGTCAGATCATTTTCCACATCGGTTACTGTAATTTCCTCTGTATCAGCCGAATTGATCTGGAACCAATGCTCACTGATTTCTCTGACTGTTCCATTTGCAAATGTCACAACGGAAGATGCCGTCACAATTGTCCCTGTGTCGGAATCAACCGTATCTGTCTGGATATGATTCAGGCTAATAGAAGTGATACCCAATTCTTCCAGCGAATGCAATTCATTTTCTGAATTGCCATCATGATTTGCATCCACCCACACTTGCAGATTGGCAAACTGAGAATCCTTGCTGTCAATCACACCGTCACCGTTCTCATCCAGTTCGGACAATGCGGCAAAGCCGGATTTAGAAAGGCTGTGGTCGCTCATTTCGACCTGATCGCTGAACAGTTCCCCACCGTCATCAATTTTGCCGTTACCGTTTCTGTCGAGAACAAGGAATCCATCCTCTGTGCCAATCCACGCAGTCTTTTCGGCAAAGCCGTTTTTGTCAAGATCAAAGTACACGCCATCATCAATCGTGGTCAATGCAATTCCGGGAGTACCCAGGTCAATGACCAGCGGATCTCTCGGAGGTTGTGCAACAGTTGCTGCACTGTATCTGCTGCTGTTATCATTTCCGGTATCGTCATGCAGCTTGTCCCAGTGACTATCATATCTTCCGCCCGTATAACTGCCTTCAATTTTAGAGAAAGACAGATTACCATCGCTGTCTTTCACGGTATAGTAGCCGGATTCGCCCTCAAATTGATACCTGAAATACTCGGCTGTATGCATATAGTCATAGATGGTGAGCGTTTTCCCGGTAGATGTGACAGTAAAACACAGATCCTGCTGATATGCTCCAGTGTAGGAAATTGAGAGATCGTCCGGCACAATATCTTCAAAGATGATTAGGTTTGCGCCATATTGGTCAAAAATCGTGTCGCTGCCGTTGTACTTGCGGAAATAGTATGTATCTGCATGATCTCCACCCCGGAGTGTGTCATCTCCATATCCGCCGTCCAGCGTATCCTTGCCCTCATGACCAAACAGCACATCTTCACCAGTATTTCCATATAAAGTATCGTTGCCGGCACCGCCATCTATATGGTCATTCCCGGCTCCCCCGTCTATGATATCATTGCCTGCTTCACCCAGAATGAAATCCTTGTCTGCACCGCCATCAATGGTGTCATCGCCTGCGCCGCCGTGAATAAGATCATTTCCTGCGCCGCCGTAGATGATATCGTCTCCATCGTCGCCCCAAATCATATCGTTCCCGTTTCCACCTTCAATGAGATCGTTTCCACCGTTACCGAGTATGATATCATTTCCGTCTCCGCCAAGTAAGATATCATCATCGCCTCCGTCGATGTACCCCTTATCTCCAACGATGAAATCATCACCGCCTTTTCCGTGGATTGTATCTTTTCCATCTCCCCCATATAGAACATCTACAGCATCAGAGCCATAAATAGCGTCTTGATTATCTCCCCCATTTATTAACGATCCATTTTCAGCTGCGGACAGTATATTCGACCCTCTCAGATTAAAGTCATACCCAAATCCGGAATTGACAATAAGCTGTATCATTGCTTTGCGTTCATCTTCCGTTCTGACTGAACGCATTTTCTTCATGAATTCAGATATAGTCATGCCGGACATATGGAAATTTTCTGACGATCTGTAATCGTTTGTCACATAGTTATCATAACCCGCATCCTTGTAATCCCTGAAATATTGAACGCTTTTTTCACATACAGCTGCTATCTGCTGAATAACATCTAGATTAAAGATAGATGCACTTATGCTGATCTTCGCCATTAAATTATCAACAATATATTGCATTATATCATCATCTAAATGGTTCATCACCACATCACTGATTGCATTAATTGCTGCGCCAAGGAATAAACCCAGAATTCCAGCGTCAATGTTTGCACCGAGAAACGACACACTCAAATCAGCTAAAAGATGTTCTACATATACAATATCCAGCCGATTTTCCTGAATGAACAAAACAACATGTCCAAGCAACTCTGCCAGCTTGTCAGGATCAGACATGAGGATTTTAAATGGATCCTTATCAGGTACATAGGTTCCTGAATCTGATTGAGAAAGTACGACTCTGGAAAGCAAATCTGCTACATAAAGGAACAATCCCTTTCCTTCATCGCCCAAAGAGAGAAGATAAACATTTAAATCATGTAAAGTAGCGACATAAGAAGACTCGCTGACTTCGCACTTTTCGGGGATTCCGTTCTTAAGCGTCAGAGTTGAAGATACATATGTGACCAGCCGGCTCACATAATTCCGGTTGTTTGCGTTCAGACGCTCATAGATCACACTATTCAGATCTAAACCGCACGAGAACAATTCATTGAACAAAACGTCCCAGATGTTACTTTCTGTGATGGCTGTACGCCCCGTTGTATGGATATATTCCATAAGTGCAGAAGTGAAAATTTCATCATGCAGCATATCCTGGGTCATAGCAGTATCGTTGTAGAGCCATTCCAAAAAAGCTGCATCGCCGATACACAGATCTTCAATGTTCTCAATATTGTTTTGAACAAAGAAGCTATTCGGCGCATGATTCTCCGGTACGCCGTTAACGCCATATCCCTTAACATATATCTGATTGGAGCCGGGAAGCTGGTTCAGGAGAATATGTACAAAGTCCGCAGATAACGAATAGTTGTATATCAGACCGGCACGTTCTGCGATTCGATCTGCTGTCCTGCTGCTGTTGTTTACATAGTATTCCTCACTTGGGGGTTCCCCATCATTTGCACGTTCATCCGTTTTCCTTTCACCGTAGGCACTGATGAAATTAAACGAAAAACCTTCCCCGTCAAAGCTAGCGCAATGTTCAACATTATCACACATAATGGTTGTAAACATTGCATGATTTGCACCCTTAGAATGACCGGTAACTGTGAGATGCTTATATCCCAACGCAACCATTCGTTCGGCAAACTTCAGCGCTTCATGCTGGGGCGTCGTCGCATATTCAATCGCCGCTTCGGCATTATCGCTCCATTCGTCCTGTCCGGTTGTGCCCTTATACGCAATCACTGCTGAAGAAAGATCATTGGGATCTACAAAACATAATCCCAACGGAATCCGCTGCACTTCAACGTCCCCAAGAATCGGCAGGTTGTAACGGCTTATATATTCCTTATAGGACATCATTGCACCGGTTTCCGGATGCGCCAGATACATTGCGTCTACCGGGACTTCACGCTGATTATATTTGCTCTTGTAGTCAGCAAGCGGGATATAGTCCATTGTTGCAGGATCCAGCGCAAACACGTCCTTGTCCGCAATCCCGATGTATTTTCCGTCCACATAAACCGCCGCACGATAATAATTATCCTCCGGCTTTGTGTACAGACCCGCCAGCTTCAGATTGGCAAGCCTGGGATTGTTCTTTAAGTAGGATATGATCTGCACCCACTCAAATCCGCTGATTGCCGCGTCGCAAACCGACTTGGTATGTGAGGCAAGGCGCAGCAGGGCTTTATCATCAAAAGCTTCTAGAATCTGAAAAATGGTCTTATTAACCATTCCGTTATTTATCTTTCCAAATTTATTGTTCACGCCTGCGGCAGCCGCCACATCCTCATCCAAATAGGTCAGCTGCTCCAGCATACAAAGCTCCATATCCGTCAGATTGATCATTTTAAAGTCCTCCTATTAATTGTATTTTGATAAAAACTCATCGACAGAATAGTCCCTGGTTATATTGAACTCCTGTGCAAGATACCATTCTGCGTCCAGATCATACTTGTGGTAATCTGTATGATATACCGTGGGTCCCCATTTATAGCCATCGGAGCTCAAGCAATAAAATCCTGTGCTCCACCTGTCCGGACTTCCATATATATCAACCCCCTTTCCTGCCCATATGGCTTCATCTTCGGGAAACTCCCTAAGGACTTCTATTCTATGCCACCCCAATAGCTCGTGGTCATACAAGAACTGTGCATATTCAACCGCAAATTCCTCCAGATTGTCAACACTGCACAACTCTTCAAGCAGAAAAATACGATTTTCTGCGCCGTACTTCCACTGAA
>OQVP01000759.1_pt1 | contig 12094 bp, 11 predicted proteins | sample 1691541 | NCBI WGS metagenome assembly OQVP01 (sample SAMN03418258, study PRJEB22391) | human gut metagenome | biome: human-gut; feature: organic feature; material: feces | host: Homo sapiens | place: Tanzania | collected 2013-01 | reverse complement strand
AACAGCCTTATGGATAAAAGGAATATACATACATCGCGCCCTGCATAGGCGTCCCGTCCGGCGCAAGCCACTGTTTCTGAATGCTGAGGGTAATGGCATCCTTCGGGGTATTGGTAATGGTGTACTCCAGCGTACCGCCATTCTGCCCGGAGGTGTATCCGGCAATATAACCATCGGGAATATCCACCTCCTCCACCCGATAAGAATAGGTGCGTCCGGCATACTGCACCGGCAGCCTTGTGTAGCTCCACTTCCAGCCGGATGCAGCATTCAGATAGAACTTACTCTTGCCGTCGATGGAAACCAAAGCGTCCGGCTGACCGCTTTCAATGCGCCAGATCTGGAAACCGATGGCGTCCGCCGTGTGACTCACAGTACTGCTGTCTCTCCAGACCTTCTGTACGCTGATGGGCATGTACCACTCCGTCACCGCCGTATTGCGGAATACAGGAGCACTGCCGCCGGGGTATTCCATGGATGCGGACAGCTTTCCTTGGGCATCCTCAGTCACTTTGACCGTAACCGTTGCCGTATGGCTGTCGTAAAAGATCCCCCCGAAATAGGGCTTGCCGTCAATCTGCACCGCCTCGCCGGGAATATTCTCCCGGATGGTGTAGGTGTAGGTACCGGGCCTCAGGAAATACTGGGCGTCAAAGGTAACCTGACCGGTTGTATCGCAGTACTGTCGGTCGATCAGCTTTCCGTCCTTGTCCAGAAGCTCGAACATGAACTGGTTTGTGCCGATGCTGCCGTTGGCCAGCTGCTTGCGGGCAGTCGGTTCAACGGATGCAGGCTCCACTTTGATAATCTGGCTCACGTTCGCCATCAGATTGAAGTCCAGACCGGAGTGATCCGGACACTTGTTGTTTGCATCCACCACGCTCCGGTGACTCATATTAAACACGACGCTGGGAATGGTAACATCGCTTTCGCCGGTGCTGTCGGAGATATCCGTTTCCGTCTGACTGATCTGCACGTCATTCTTTGTGACGGTCACGATCTGTCGTCTGGGCTTCAGCAGCAGCTGCACGTCAAATCGTGCGTGATCCACCTCACTGGGCTTCACCCACTTTTCCTCCTTATCCCTGCACTTGTACTTGGAGGTCAGCTCGTACTGGGTCCCCCCCGGCGTACCAGACGACTGATAGTCCGTGGAATTATCATAGGGGTCACCCGTGAGGTCATAGGTCTGAATGACCGACCCGGCAGCGTCATAAATGTAACAGTGATTTACGCCTGTGATATAAGAGTCAAAAATCTGACGGGTGGTGACCTGATTCCCGTTCTGGTCTGTCACGGTACGCTTGATCTCGTAAAAGCCGCCGTCCGTGATCTCGATATCCGCATGGTCGTAGTGGAAATCCTTCTTATCCTGGGTGGGATCCGGTACGTTGATGTAAAAGACCTGATCGCCAAAATGCACTTCCATAGCCCCGGTCTGATTGGGTTTGTACTCTTTGACGACTTTCCGACTGCCGTCTGCCTGGGGGGGGTAGGACTCACTGACCGTAGTCATTGCCCCAGACGGTTTGCTCCAAAAGGTGTCGGTACTGGAACTGTCCGTGTAGATACAAAGCTCTACTGTATCTCCCACCTGGAGAATATAGGGACTCTCTTTAGAGTTCTTAAAATACTTGCCGTCATTTTCCCCCGGAAGTCCCAAGTCCAGCCACTCATGCACCATATCCTTGCTCCGCTCACCCAAAGCGGTATTTACATAGATTACATTCTTTTCGTAGGAGGCGGAGTCACCCGCCAGATAATTGGGCAGCTTAACGGTTTCCCGCTCCGGCTCTGTTGCCGGTTCCGTGGGATCCTCCGTAGGGGTCGTGATCTCCACCACCGGCGGCCCATTGTTTGCCGTATCGATCCCGGTGCATGCCACCGTATGTATATGCTCCGGCAGAGTGCAGATCAACTGACCGCCGTCCGCATAGCATGCAGCACTGTGCTGATGCTCCTCCATGCCGCAAACGGTTTCATTCGCCATGGTAATGCCCACGCCCCGCAGCGTCCATGCCACAGAGCAGGCTACCACAAGCCCAAGGATCAGCAGGATCCATGTAAGCCGTATATTTCGTTTATGTCTTGCCCGGATGTCTGTAACGCAGCTGTCAGTCATATTTCTCACCACGCTTTTTGCCAACATTAATCCCCGGTATATTGCCGGGAATTAAGGCGATGCCAAAAACAATTCAGCCTCCGATGGGCCAAACCTGAAACAGAACGAATCCAACGATCTGATCCTGATCCACACAGCCGATCTCACTGCTTCGGCTGTCGATGGAGGTGCTCCGATGATCCCCCAGGACAAACACCTTGCCCTCCGGCACCTGGCACGGAAAGGTCACATCACATTCGCCCAGTGTCTTGTCCGACACGTAGGGCTCATCCAGCAGGATGCCATTTACTGTCACATTGCCTTCTGTATCAATACTCACCACATCCCCGGGCAGTCCGATGATGCGCTTCAAAAGCATCTTGTTCTGCCAGGAAATGCAGCAAAGCTGGGATCGTTCGTAGTGCTTGGATTTCAGGAGAACCAGTACATCCCCATCGCTGAGGGTGGGTTCCATGCTGTTGCCGGAAACCTGGATCACCGGCAGGAACAGGGTGGACACCAGCACCGCCACTGCGGCAATCACCGCCAGCACGGAAAGGGTGCTGATGAAAGCACGTTTGTAGCGCTTGCGGTACTGATCCTGCTGATAGGCGCGGGAAACCTGTTCCGGCGAGGGAAGGGAAACCTGCCGCCTGTTGCGCCTGCTCATATTTTATCCGCCTTCTTTTCCGGCTCCGGCAGCGGATCCGCCGCCCGGATATGCTCCAGATAAGCGTCTGCCGTTTTCTGCGCCGCTTCAAATATACCGGTTAGTGCTGCGGTAGCCTCCGCAATACTGCCTGCCTGCTGAATCTTCAGATTTTTTTCATCCAGCTGTGCCTGCAATGCCTCTACCCGGCTTTGCAGCGCCTGCTCTCGTTTTTGATACTCATAAATGATTTCAATCAGTTCACTGCGTTTCAAGCGTTTGAATTCTTTATCAGTCATATGAACACCCCATGGAATCCCCGTCCAGGCATGCATCCATACTGAAAGTCACATTTGTGCTGCATTTGTTCCACTTCTGTGCTGCACATAACATTGGGACTCCTTATTACATTTCTATCATAGCAACTTTTCAAAGACGGTTCAATATCATTTTGTGCTGTATTTATAGCACATTTATGCTATTTCGAGAATGAACGATCCGAAATATACATATTGTATAAAAATATCGCATATTGTAATATATGAAACGGAAATAGTTTGAATTTTTTCTGCTATGATCGTATCTATTTCAGAAGAATGCGAGGCTTGATACAGAGGAACTGCCGGAAATCAGCCCTTGCGGCGTAAATTTGTTCTGCACCAGCTTATTCCCCGGCAAGCATAAAATTACAGAGCGTAAAGATTTACTACTGAAATACGCCCCGTTTTGCCGAATTGCGTTTTTCAGAAAAATGTGATATAATGCAAAAAAGCTCATCCGAAAGGAAGGTGCGTCATGCCTTTACAAATCATCCGACAGGACATTACCAAAATGAAAACCGACGCCATTGTCAACGCTGCAAACTCCACCCTGCTGGGAGGCGGAGGCGTGGACGGCTGCATACACCGGGCTGCCGGGCCGGAGCTGCTGAACGCCTGCAAGGCGCTGGGCGGCTGTCCCACGGGAGAAGCCCGGATCACGCCCGGCTTCCGGCTGTCCTGCAAGTACATCATCCACACGGTTGGCCCCCTATGGCAGGGTGGACACGCCGGAGAACCGGCACTGCTGCAGGCATGCTACCGAAATGCACTGACCCTGGCTCTGAAGCATGGATGCCGGAGCATTGCCTTTCCTCTGATCTCCGCCGGTGCATACGGCTATCCGAAGCGCCAGGCACTGCAAATTGCTGAGGATACCATTCTGACGTTTCTGGAGCAGCATGAAATGGCGGTATACCTGGTGCTGCTGGATCCAGGTGCCGTTGTACTGAATGAGCCCTATGCCACGGAGCTGCCTGCATTTGTCCGGCAGATGCTCCGCAAGGGGCAGTCCCCCTCCCGGGCTCATGGATTCCCCCTGCGCCGTCGGAAGGCTGCCGCTGTGCCCACGCTGGAAAGCACCCTGGAGGAGGACGCATGCCCCCAGATGGCATTCTGCATCCCCTCCTCCCTGAACGAACGGCTGGCGCAGATCGATGAGAGCTTTTCCCAAATGCTGCTGCGGAAGATCGATCAGCTGGGCATGACAGATTCTGCATGCTACAAGCGGGCGAACATAGACCGGAAGCTGTTTTCCAAGATCCGCAGTGACATGCACTACAAGCCCAGTAAGTCAACTGCCGTGGCGTTTGCCATCGCCCTGCAGCTAGATGGGCAGGAGACCGGGGAACTGCTGCGAAAGGCGGGCTTTGCCCTGTCCAACAGCAGCAAATTTGACATCATCATCCAGTACTTTATTGCCAAGGGGAACTATAATATCTTTGAGATCAACGAAGCCCTGTTCGCCTTTGACCAGCCCCTTTTGGGCAGCCGGTAAAATGTCGCTCTGCATGCGACCTGCCGGAGCGCAGAATCCTCTATACTATGGTTGTAAGGAATCCACACAACCACTATAAGGAGGATGCATTATGGCAAACAACACAACGGAACTGGTTTTCATTCTGGACAGAAGCGGCTCCATGGCAGGGCTGGAAAGCGACACCATCGGCGGCTTCAACGCCATGCTGGACAAGCAGAAGCAGGAACAGGGCGAGGGCTTCGTCACAACGGTGCTGTTCGATGACCGGTGCGAGACCCTGCACGACAGAAGGAAGCTGTCAGAGATGGCGCATATCACCGACCGGGACTACACCGTCCGGGGATGCACAGCACTGCTGGATGCAATGGGCAGCACCATTACCCACATCCGGAACATTCACCAGTACATCCGACCGGAGGACGTGCCTGCCCACACGGTTTTTGTGATCACCACGGACGGCATGGAAAACGCCAGCCATTCCTATACGCTGGAACAGGTCAGGGGCATGATCCAACAGCAGAAGGAGGCAGGCTGGGAGTTTTTGTTCCTGGGCGCAAATATAGACGCCCTGCAAACCGCTGCCAGCATGGGAATCCGGGAGGATCATGCCGCCCAGTATATGTGCGATGCAGCAGGCACCCAACTGAATTTCGACGCAGTGAGCTGTGCCGTATCCTCCGTGCGGGCAAATTGCTCCGTAGGGCGGGAATGGAAGAAACGAATCGAGGAGGATTTCCGCACACGCAGCAAAAAGCATTAAGGCAATGCTGCACAATCTTTGTGCGGTGTTGCCTTAACAAAAAGCAGACAGGTTATCCTGTCTGCTTTTTTGATTGTGGATGCTCCCGGATCAGTTGAAAGTACCCGCCCAGGGAGGTCAGCGCATATCCCGCTTATTCAGCAGCAGACAGGCAAGAGCAGCCGCCACGCCGGCGTAGCATACAAACAGCACCAGCAGAGACCAGGTGTGCTCCGCACTCCGAATGCTGAACAAATAGGTATCCAGGAAGTACTTTGTTACATTGGGATTCTGTACATGCAGGAACTTGCGTGCCAGGAAATTCAGGGGCATTGCTGCAAGCGCAGCCATATTCATGCTGGCGCACACGCTGTAGGTAACCGCAAGGGCTGTGCCCCGGGCAAATGCTGTGATGAACTGGACGATAAACAGGAAGGTCAGCAGTAGCAGGAAGTGCATCCCCATGTATCCAAGGGTTGCTCCCTGCAAGCCCAGCCCCGTATCCGGATAGAAGCACTTGAACAGGATCGCCACAACAAGAAAGTTGACAAGGCTCACTGCCAGCACATAGATCCCCAGGGACAGGATCCTGGGCAGAAGCACAGAGGAGCGGTTGTTATACTGGGTCACGATATTCTTCACATAGCCGTGCTTTTCGTCAGAATTGTAGAATATGGCAGCAAAGATGCCGAAGATCATCATGGGAAAGCCGTTCTGCATCACACCCATATATTCGTCCAGGATACTGGTTTCTGTCTCCGGCTGCTCTTCCTCCATAACCACAGAGGTGTCACCGTCCATTGCCATAGAATCCGTCATTTTGTCGATCATATAGTTAACGGAAAGGGTGAAGGCTGTCAGCCCCACCAGGATAATCATGCAGACCCACGCCACCTTGGTGCGGAGCATTCTATATAAGTACAGCTTCGTCAGATTAAGCATTCTGGTTTCCTCCTGTGATCTTGAAGTAATAGTCCTCCAGCTCCGTGGCAACGATTCTGGACTGGACAATGGTGCAGCCGTCCAGGATTAGCTGCCGGTTCATGGCAGCGGTTTCATCCAGCCGCTCGAACACTTGCACGGTTTCCTTATCCATAACCTTGAACCTGGTATAGCCCATTTTCTCCAGGGATACGCTGACCTGCTCCGGCTGCGGGGTGATGATTTCCACATAGTTGGAACACTTATCCATCAACTGCGCATGGGAGATTTCCTGCAGCAGCTTGCCGTCGTGGATAATGCCAAAGGTATCCGCCAGCTTGGACAGCTCCTCCAGAATGTGACTGGAGATCATGATGGCAAGATGTCTTTCCTCCTTGAGCCGCACGAACAGCTGCCGCATTTCTGCAATGCCTTGAGGATCCAGTCCGTTGATGGGCTCATCCAGCACCAGAATGTCCGGATTTCCCACCAGGGTCATGGCGATGCCAAGCCGCTGCCGCATGCCCAGAGAAAACGCCTTTGCCTTCCGGTTCCGGGCATAGCTGAGTCCCACCAGCTCCAGGATCCCGTCAATGTAGCCCTTCTGGTCAATGCCCGTCATCAGGCACTTGCACTTGAGATTCTCATACGCCGTCATTTCATAGTACAGCCCCGGCTCCTCGATCAGACTGCCGATGCGGCTCCGCAGCTTCCCGGATTCCTGGGCGGATTTCCCAAACAACTGGATGCTGCCGCTGGTGGCGCAGGTCAGTCCGCAGATCATTTTCATGCAGGTGGTTTTCCCGGCACCGTTTCTGCCGATAAAACCGTAGATCTCTCCCCGCTTTACATGCAGGCTCACAGCATTCGCCGCCAGATGCTGACCGTACCGTTTGGTCAGATCCTTGGTTTCGATGATATAGTCCATTTGCAACTTCCTTTCTTCTGTTGATCTTCTCATTATAACACGTCCCCATAAAAAAAGCATCAAAAAAGGGTAAAGATTTGATTAAGGCAACACCGCGCAAAACCGACGGGCGGGCTTTGTGCGGTATTGCCTTAAGTTCCGCAAAATCCGCTTGACAAGAGTCCGGTTTCGGACTCGACTATTATATCTGATCCGGGACGGCTATCTGACATTGGAAACACATCCCTCCATTTTCTTATATGATACCAAATATGACCGGATCCGTCAAGGGATGCAGCCGGATTGAAAAAAGCCCCCGGATGTGGTATACTGGAGTTATCATCAACCAGGAGGGCAATATGGGAACAGAATTGACGAATTGTGCCTTTGCCGTCCGGAATTCCATGCCGTCCCGGGGCGTGGATTCGTAGATGCCGAAGTTCTGCTCCGTAAGTCTTGGCTCCGGTTGTGTCGGGATGCCGGTGACTTCTGCGATATGGCCCGCCGGCCCCTGCCGGGTGTATCCGGCGGAAGGGTGCTTCCACATCGGCAGAGTGGCTGTGCTGCCCCAATACCGGGGCACGGGTCTGGGACGGGAGCTGATGCGCCGGGCAGAAGCATATATCCGCTGCACAGGCGGCACTGCCGCAGAATTATCCGGTCAGGTTCAGGCATCCGGCTTTTACAAAAAGCTGGGGTACACCCCAGTAGGGGAGGTATACCCGGATGAGGGCTGCCCCCATATCCGGATGCAAAAACAATTATAAAGCAGCACAACGCCCGCTCCGATCTTTGCCGGAGCGGGCGTGCTTTATTCTGTCACCAGCGTGCGGACGGACAGGGTGCGGATCCGGCGGGATGCCAGGAATGCGGACACTGCAATGGTCACGGTGGTCAGCATCAGGGCAAAGAACCAATCCCTGCCGCCGATCACCAGCTGCAGGTTGAAAATGCCCATCTGCCGGGTCACCGCTTCTACCACCTTCGATGCCCACAACCGAGCAGCACTGAAACCGATCAGAGAACCTACGGCACCGATCAACGCAAACCGCAGGGCAAACTGCACCCGAAGCCGGGTCACCGTGAAGCCCAGCGACCGGTAAACTCCCAGTTCTGTGCGTTCCCGGGCGAACATCTTGCTGCTCATCATGCATGCCACCACCGCAGCAAACACCAGGGAGAACCCGTCAATGAGCCAGCCCATGGCTTCAAAAATAAAGTCATAGCCGAACAGGGAGGTCATATCCACAGCCTCCGCCTGCATCAGCTCCGGGTAAGTGGTGTTCAGATACTTTGCCGCCTCCACGTTCCGTTCCGGCTGGTTCATAGCCAGGGTGGCGTAGAGCTTTTCCGGTTCCGGAAAAATGCGTGCATAGCCGTCATATGTAATGGCAAAGCACATACCTGCGTCGTTTATGTCCTGGTAGATACCGGAAATCATAAATGCTGCCTCCCCCTTGGAGCCGGAAACCGTCACCTGATCCCCGATGTGCAGATCCAGAGCATCGCACACCAACTCCGTCACCAGACACTCGTTGTCATAGGCGGGCGCCCTGCCCTGAATGACGCTCTGGATCATAGCAGGATCCAGATAAATGGCGCATTGCAGGTTTTCTCCATTCATAGACATATACTGATGCGCAGAAACGCAGATGCTTTCCATACCTCCGTATGGCTCCAGAGCCTGTCGGAGCGTCTGCTCCATCTCCTGGTCATAGGACTGCTTGAATGTCAGGGACATATCGATGACCGGCTGTCCCAAGGAGGTATACATTTTTGGGGACTGGATCAGATTGTTGATGCCGGAGGCGGTGAGAATGAAGAACACCAGAATGGACACCACCAGCAGCGCCCCTGCATACCGACGCTTGGCGCAGACCACCTGCCGCACCGCCAGGGAACCGGACAGGAACCGGCGGCTGATGGGCATGCGCAGACGGCTGTCGAACCAGACCGCCTCCCTGCCTCCGGAGATGGCACGCACCGGAGAGATCCTGCTGATGCTCCGTGCCCGCCTCAACAGCACAAGCATACCTGACGGATATTAACAACTATCTTCGTACAGCAGATCGGAAGAGCACACGCAGGGACAGGAATAAAACCGCACCGGGCACCACCAGACAGCACAGCACCGACAGGCTGCGGCTGTACAGGAATCCGGATAGCTGCATAAACAAGCCGGACAGTTTCCAAACAATGGGTATCGCAATGCAAATACCTAGCACCGCCCCCAGAAGCTCCGCCAGCAAATATTGCAGTGCCAGGATCAACCCGATCCTGGTTCCGGTAAAGCCCTGCGCCTTGAGTACGCCCAGCTTCACATAGTCCAGTTCCATCTCGGACTGGATGCTGTGGGCGATGACGATCAGCACGATCAAAAACAGCAGTCCCACAAACGCCAGCATGATCCGCAGCACCATCCTTTGCATCAACCCCGTATAGTGTACGCTCTGGGCATGGGTCAGGGTGCCGATGGCGAGGTCTGACAGCTTGGTTTCCCGATTCAGCTGCCGCAGAAATACCTGGTCGGACAAATCGCAGTCCGCCTTTTTGTATACGCCCAGCACGCAGCCTGTAATGTGCTGCTCCGTGTCTGTCTGCTCATCCTCCAGCGCCTGGGCACGGCACGTTTCCAGATCCTGATCGCTGATAAACAGCAACTTGAAACCGATTAGAGCCGCGCCCAGGGTAGGCTCCTGGACAAAGCCCCGGATCCGGAAGGAATATGTACGCTTTCCGAAGGTGGCAGTCAAGGTGTCCCCGATCCGGCAGTTCATGCCTTGGGCAAGCCCGTAGGGCACATAGATTTCCCCGGGCGCCAGTGGCGGCGCAGGCTCCAGGCCGCTGAAATCCTCACGAAACAGCAGGGTGTCCGGCGGCATACCGATGTAAAAGTAAGCGTTTCCGGTCTGACTGTCTCCGATCTGGTTATCGCCGCTGACAAGCCCCCGGCGGCAGGTGACCCGTTCTGTCTGGGGAAATGCCTCCACCTGTTCCAGCAGTTCCGGAGTCACCCGAGATTCGATCAGATAGGAGGAAACGTCCGGTGCGTCCGCCTTGCTCCAGGCGGTCTGCATATCCTTGTTGAAGGACTGATCTAGGGAGAAAATTGAAACCGCCGCCGAAACGATGATGGCGGTCAGCAGAAGAATGCTCAAGCAGGTACCCTTTTTCTGACGGATATTCGCCCACAGCAATGTCAATACGTCCATATGCCCCTCCTTACCACTCTAAGGAGGTGAGCCATGCATTGACCTGGTTCACCCGGCTCTTTTCTTCCTGGGTCATATAGGAAGGCAACTGTAATTCCCCTACAATGCCCCCGTCCGCCAGGTAGATCAACCGATCCGCCCGGACTGCCGCACGGGTGTCGTGAGTCACCATCAGTATGCTCTGTCCCTGTCGGTTCAGTTCCGTCAGCAGATCCAGCACCTCCGTGGTATGCTTTCGGTTCAACGCCCCGGTGGGCTCATCAGCAAACAGCAGTCTGGGCGCATGCACCACTGCCCGGGCAATGGCACAGCGCTGCTGCTCGCCGCCGGACACCTGGGAGGGCAGATGACTGCCCATGCTCCAGATACCCATGCGCTCCATCAATTCCTTTGCACGGCTGCGTACCTGTTCTCCAGGTATAGTCCTGTTTACATATCCTGCCACCAACACATTCTCGTACAGAGACAAATTGCTGACCAGGTGCATCTGCTGAAAAATAAAGCCGAAGTCCCCGCACCGGAGAGCCGCCAGTTTCTTTTCCCGCATGGTGACCAGATTCTCTCCTTTGTAAAGCACCTGCCCGGCGGTGGCACGATCCATGCCACCCAGGGCATACAGCAGGGTGGACTTTCCGGCACCGGAGGCCCCCATGACCACGGTAAATTCCCCCTGGTACAGCTCCAGATCCAAACCGGATAAAATGTGCAGCTGATTGCCATTGTGGGCAAAGCTCTTGCAAAGTCCGCTGGCGGACAGAATAGATTGTTTCATATAGCCTGTTTCCTTTCTATGATTCTGTCCTTAGCATACCACAGGGGATATTAAGAAGTCCTTAAGGCAGCACCATACAAAGCCACTAAGCATGCTCTGAGCATTGTTGCCTGAGCAGCGGCAGCTGCACCAAAGCCTCCAGTCCCTCCGGATGGTTGTGGAGCAGCACCCTGCCTCCCATTTTCTCCGTCAGATACCGGACGATGTACAATCCAAGCCCGGAGCCCTGGGCGGTACCGCAGTTTTTACCCCGATAGAATTTTTCAAACACAAAGGGCATATCCGCATCCGGAATGCCGCCGCCCCGATCCCACACATGCAGCTGCGCCATGCCCGCCTGCTGATCCAGGCTGATCAGAATAGGGGGATTTGCATACTTCCGGGCATTGTTGATGAGGTTTTCTAAAATTTGCGTGATCCGCTCCGGATCTCCCATCACATACATGGGGGATGCCGCTTTCTGGCAGATCACTTCTTCCTGACCGGACAGCTCCTCCGCCGCCTGTCCCACCAGGCTGGACAGCTCCAACCGTTCCCTGCGGATCTTCAGCCTTTCCAGATCCGACAGAGCATGCAAAAACAGATCGTCCGTCAGCTGGGATACCTGGTCGCACTTACGCATGATAACGGACAAATACCGGCTCCGGCGCTCCGGGGTGGTGTCCATATTGGCTTCCAATCCCTCCGCATAGGCTCGAATAGAGGAAACCGGCGTCTTGATGTCGTGTGACAGAGTGGCGATAACGGTCTTGTTGTTTTCGATAGCCTCCCGTTCTCCGCTTCTGGCCTTGGTGATCTCCCGGCGCATATTGTCAAATGCCCAGGTGAAATCCCCAAAGTAATTGGCACGCTGATACCGAAGGGGTACGTCAAAATCCCCTTGGGCAAGCCGGGTATGGAGCCTGCCGCTCCGGATCACAGCCAGGCGTGGCTGCTATGGAGCGCTGCCCTTTGCACCCTGGCAGCCGCCTTCGGGTATTTGTACGTTGCTGTGCT
>OQVP01000754.1_pt1 | contig 12127 bp, 8 predicted proteins | sample 1691541 | NCBI WGS metagenome assembly OQVP01 (sample SAMN03418258, study PRJEB22391) | human gut metagenome | biome: human-gut; feature: organic feature; material: feces | host: Homo sapiens | place: Tanzania | collected 2013-01 | reverse complement strand
CTGACCTTCTTAAATAATAGGAGAGCGAGATTATGAAGATCATTTTGAAGAAAGAAGTTGCCAATCTCGGCGAGGCCGGAGATGTGGTAGAGGTAAAGTCAGGTTACGGCCGCAACTATCTTATCCCTCAGGGATTCGCTTGCGCCGCCACTCCATCCGCTCTTAAGCAGCTTGAGGAGACAAAGCGCCAGAGGGCTCACAAAGAGGCCAAGCTCATCGCTGACGCCGAGGCTCTCGCAGCCAAGATCGCGGCCACACCGGTTAAGGTGACCGTAAAGGTCAGTGAGTCAGGCAAGATCTACGGATCTGTCACCACCGCTCAGGTCGAAGAGGCTCTCAACGCCGCCGGTATTGAGGTTGACAAGAAGAACATCACCCTCGGTGAGATCAAGACCGTAGGCGAGTACGAAGGCTCTGTCAAGTGCTACAAGGCTGTCAAGGCCACCGTAAAGGTAACCGTTGAGGCCGAGGCCTAATCCCAAGTTTATGTGAAGCCAATTTTGGCTGACAATATTTTCCATGAGACCGCAGATTTCCTGCGGTCTTTTTTCGTTCCTCTCGGGCAACGCTTGAGGCCGAAAATGTCGCCCGTCGCTATCCTCTTGTTTTTCCGAATTAACGTCGCCGCCTATTACGAAAAAAAGCGAGTCCAAAGACCCGCTCCAGATGTTTACACAACGGAATAATCCTTATTGTGAATTGCTTCGTTATTGTGATTACAAAGATAATGAATTAAATCAATTTAACAAATTTTCTTCAAATCGTTTGACATTATTGATAATAAAACGTAAATTGTGGTCATAAAACTACCATATACGATTATGAAAAAAGTTCTGGGACTTGATCTGGGAACCACCAGCATTGGTTGGGCTATGGTGAACCAAGCGGAGAATAATGAGGAGAAATCATCCATCATCAGAGCCGGAGTCAGAGTCAATCCTTTGACAACGGATGAGAAGGATGCGTTTGAGAAAGGTAAAGCCGTCACCACGAACACCGACAGGCGGCTCAAACGCTCTATGCGCCGCAATCTTCAGAGGTACAAACTTAGAAGAAACGAACTTGTCTCAATCCTGAAGGAACTTGGCTGGATTGATGATTCCACAATACTGGCTGAACATGGCAACAGGTCAACATTCGAAACTTACGAACTACGTTCAAAAGCTTGCACGGAAAGTGTCTCCTTGACGGAATTGGCACGTGTCCTGTTGATGATCAACAAGAAACGTGGCTATAAAAGCAATCGAAAGGCGAATGCGGAGGAGGACGGACAGCCTGTGGATGGAATGTCCGTCGCGAAGTTACTGTACGAAAAGGGGAAGACTCCGGGACAGTATTGCTACAGCCTTGTCAAGAAAGGAAACAAGGTTTTGCCAGAGTTTTATGCGTCGGATCTGAAATCGGAGTTCCGCAGGGTCTGGGAGACGCAACGACTTTATTATCCTGAATATCTTACGGAAGAGTTCTGGAATCAGATTGACGGGAAGACACGTTCCTCTTTGACAAAACTCTTCTTTGCGAAATACAAAATAACCACCGCGGACAATAAAGGTAAGGACAAGAGAGTTAAAGCCTATGAATGGCGAGCCGCGGCTGTCGAGAACAGGTTGCCGATTGATCAGGTAGCATATGTCTTGTGTGACATCGCTGGAAACCTTGGATCGTCAAGCGGTTATCTTGGCAAGATCAGTGATAGGAGTAAGGAATTGTATTTCAACAAACAGACTGTTGGGCAATACCTTTATTCCAATATTCAGAAGGATCCGCATTTCAGTACAAAAAACAAAGTGTTCTATAGGCAGGATTATCTTGATGAGTTTGAGGCTATTTGGGAAAGCCAGGCATCTTTTCATCCCGAATTGACTGATGAACTCAAGAAGGAGATCCGCGATGTCGTGATATTTTATCAGAGAAGACTGAAATCCCAAAAAGGACTGATCAGTTATTGCGAGTTCGAGAGCAGGAAGGTAGATGTGGAAATCAATGGCCGGATTGTACAGAAAATCCGCGGTTGCAAGGTTGCTCCTGTCTCGTCACCGCTGTTTCAGGAGTTCCGTATGTGGCAGAAGATCAATAATATCATCGTCACCAATAAAGAGACTGGAGAACAAGGCACGCTGGAACAGGATGACAAGGTTAGATTGGCAGAGTGCCTAAGGGTGAAGGACAAACTGTCTGATAAAGAGATTCTTAAGTTGTTGTTCAAGAAACCTAAGAATTTAGAGATGAACTTCAAATCCATTGAGGGAAATGAAACCTTGGGCAAACTATATTCAAAATTTCTTGAAGTGGTGTCTTTGGCCGGTAACAGTGACTATGAATATTCAAAACTACGTCAAGAGGAGTTGATGAATATCCTACGGACTGAATTTGCAAGGAACGGGTTCAACACAGCGGTCCTTGAATATGATCCGTCGCTGCCTAAGGAGGAATATGAAAGGCAGCCATTGTTCAGACTTTGGCATTTGTTATATTCATACGAAGGGGATAAGTCCCAGACAGGCAATGCCAGTCTGATAAATAAGATCGCTGAGATCTGCGGAATGCCGGAAAATCTTGCGAAAATCATCGCCTCCGTTTCATTCAAACAGGACTACGCTTCACTGAGCCATAAGGCGATGAGGAAGATACTTCCGTATATGATGGACGGAAATGAATATAGTCTGGCTTGCGAATATGCCGGGTACAGGCATTCAAAGCAATCCTTGACAAAGGAGGAGATCGAGAATAAGGTCTTGAAGGATCGTCTTGATCAGATTCCGAAAAACTCTCTCCGTAATCCGGTAGTCGAAAAGATTCTTAATCAGATGGTTAATGTGATCAATACGGTTGGTGACAGGTATGGCAAACCGGATGAAATCCACATAGAGCTGGCAAGGGAACTTAAGTCCTCGCAGGAGGAAAGGGCTCGGGCCACGGAATCCATTGCGTCAAACAATAAGGAGAATGATAGGATCAGGATGATTCTTGAGAATGAGTTCCATCTTGCTTACGTCAGCAGGAATGACATTGTCAAGTACAAACTGTATGAGGAACTTAAGAACAATGGTTACAAGACATTGTATTCCAATCAATATATTCCGGCGGACAAGCTTTTCTCCCGTGAGATTGACATTGAGCACATCATCCCGCAGGCTGTGTTGTTCAATGACTCACTGTCGAACAAAACCTTGGAATTCAGAGATATTAATCTGGAAAAAGGCAAGGACACCGCTTTCGATTATGTCAAGAACAAGTATGGGGAGAGCGGGCTTGAGGATTATAAACTTCGGGTAAACCATCTCTTTGAGTCAGGAGGCATCTCCAGAACAAAGCGTGACAATCTTCTTCGTGATTCTAAGAATATTCCGGAAGGATTCGTCGAACGCGATTTGAAGGACACTCAATACATCGCCAAGAAGGCCCGTGAGATACTTCTTGAATATGTCCGTGTGGTGGTCTCAACATCAGGATCTATAACTGACAAGCTTAGGGAAGACTGGGGGCTGGTGAATGTGATGAAGGAACTGAATATGCCGAAGTTCGAAGCGGCTGGATTTGTGGAGACAATCACGACTTCGGACGGAAAGGATATTCGTAAGATAAAGGATTGGACCAAAAGGAATGATCACCGTCACCACGCTATGGACGCCATCACTATCGCGTTTACAAAACTTGCTCATATTCAATACCTCAATAACCTTAATGCCAAGGGTGACAAATCTTCCAGCATTTATGCGATATTGCAGAAAGAGACTTATCTCTCCGGCTCCAAAAGATTGATCATTCCTCCGCTTCCGTTGGACCAGATGAGGCGGGAGGTCCGCAGACAACTTGAAAGCATTCTCGTGTCAATCAAGGCAAAGAACAAGGTGATGACGGAGAATATCAACCGTATAAGGATCAAGGACGGTGTGAAAAACGTCAAGTGCCTAACCCCACGTGGTCTGCTGCATAAGGAACAGGTTTATGGGCAACGTAAACGTTATGAGACTTATGATGTGGCGGTGAACGGGAAGATGACTGAAGACGTGATCGCTACAGTTGCGTCAAGTGAGACGAAAGCGGCTTTGGCTTTGAGGCTCGCGCAGTTCAAAGGTGACCCGAAAAAGGCGTTCACCGGCGCTAATTCATTGGATAAGAATCCTGTTTGGCTTGATGCCAATCATTCTCGCAAGGTTCCGGCGAAAGTCAAGTGTGTGCATTTCGTGAATGTATATTCCATTAGGAAAAACATTGATCCAAGCCTTAGTGTTGAGAAGGTTATGGACGGAAGAGTGCGCCGCATCCTCAAAGACAGGTTGGCTGAGTTTGGTAACGATCCAAAGAAAGCGTTCGTGAATCTGGACGAGAATCCGATCTGGTTCAACAAGGAGAAAGGTATTATCCTGAAAAGTGTGACCATAGCCGAGAATTTCGACCTTGACCCTATCAGGATCAAGAGGGATAATCTCGGGCGTGTCATCTGCGACGCAGAAGGAAATCATATTCCTTCGGACTATGTCAATTTCAGGAACAACCACCACGCGGCGATATTCGAGGATGCGGACGGGAATATTCAAGAACACATAGTTTCGTTCTATGAGGCGGTGCGGAGGCGGTCTGCCGGACTTGCTGTCGTTGACAAAGAATATAACGCTGACAAAGGATGGAAGTTCTTGTTCACGATGAAGAGCAACGAGATGTTCGTCTTTCCTAATGAACGGACTGGGTTTGATCCTCGGGCGGTTGATTTGATGGATCCTGAGAATTATTCTGTTATCGGACCTAATTTGTTCAGGGTGCAGAAGATGGCAAGTAAGGATTATTGGTTCCGCCATCATTTGGAGACGACTTTAGGGGATGATTTAAAGTTAAAAGATATTACGTGGAAGAGGATTACCGCCCTCAATAATTTGAAGGGCATCGTAAAAGTACGAATCAACCACATCGGAGAGATAGTATCAGTCGGAGAATATGATTAAACGGACCCTGTATTTCGGAAATCCTGCTTACTTGTCCTACAAGATGAAGCAGTTGGTCATCCGTCTTGTGGCTAATGACCCGGATGAGTATTCCGAGCAGATCCGTACTGTGCCGGTTGAAGACATTGGAGTTGTAGTGGTTGATAATCAGCAGGTGACATTCACATCAGGTCTGATGGCTGCGTTGTTGGAGGAGAATGTCGCGTTGGTGACCTGTGACTCCAAACATATTCCGACCGGATTGATGCTTTCGCTTCAAGGACATTCCTCGCAGAATCAACGCTTCCGAAATCAGTTGGAGGCGTCATTACCTCTTAAAAAACAGCTTTGGCAGCAGACGGTTGAGTGCAAGATCCGCAATCAGGCCGCTGTGCTGAAATATGTCTCGGGAGAGGATGCGAAGAATATGCTTGCGTGGGCAGGTTCGGTCAAGAGCGGAGATTCCGAGAATATGGAGGGACGTGCCGCAGCATATTACTGGAAAAATGTGTTTGAGGTACGCTTCGTGCGTGACCAATTCGGGGAATATCCAAATAATCTTCTGAATTATGGCTATGCCATATTGCGAGCTATTGTGGCAAGGGCTCTTGTCGCCAGCGGGATGCTTCCACTTCTTGGGATTCACCACCACAACAAGTACAATGACTACTGTTTGGCAGACGACATTATGGAACCTTACAGGCCTTTTGTGGATAGGTTGGTTCTCAATGTTATGGATGAATATCCTGATGATAAGGAACTGAATAAGAACATAAAAGCACGGCTTTTGACTATTCCGGTCCTTGATGTGAATATTGATGGACATAAGAGTCCTTTGATGGTCGCCGTGTCCACCACGACTGCCTCTTTGTACAAATGTTTTAGCGGAGTATGCCGGAAGATAGTTTATCCATCAATGTAGAAACCAGGTACAGTAAATATCGGGCTATGTGGGTTCTTGTCTTGTTTGATTTGCCTGTGGCGACAAAGAAGGATATGAAGGCCGCCTCGGCTTTCAGAAAGAGTCTCATAGAATATGGATTCTCTATGTTCCAGTTTTCCATCTACCTGAGGCATTGTCCGTCCAAGGAAAGTGCCGATGTGTACATTCTAAGGGTGAAGCGTATCCTTCCCAAAAAAGGAAAGATAGGAATCCTATACATCACGGACAAACAGTTCGGCAGTATGGAACTCTTCATCGGAAAGGATTCCTCTCCTCTCCCACAGGTCGAACAGCAGTTGGAACTTTTCTGACAGAATCACAAACCCTTGATAAACAATGAAATCCCAGCCCTCAAAGGCCGGGATTTCCTCTTTCAGTTACAGTTCATAACCCTCTGACCCATACTGTTTTGCAGAGAATGAGGCTGTAAATCAACCCAAAGGTACAAAGAACGAAAGCAATTCACAACCGGTCAAGGTGCGTCCACTTATGATCACCGCTGTAAATCAACCCAAAGGTACAAAGAACGAAAGCAATTCACAACTGACCGGAGAATCGAACTTATGGTTCGGGTGCTGTAAATCAACCCAAAGGTACAAAGAACGAAAGCAATTCACAACATCAATCCATTTTTATAACTCATTTCATTTGCTGTAAATCAACCCAAAGGTACAAAGAACGAAAGCAATTCACAACACAGAATCGCCGAGAGTCTTTAATATCGGGCTGTAAATCAACCCAAAGGTACAAAGAACGAAAGCAATTCACAACAATGGGTATTACAACTTCCTCGACGAGATGGCTGTAAATCAACCCAAAGGTACAAAGAACGAAAGCAATTCACAACGGTAACGCGCCCACAGGGTGCTACCCTCCCGCTGTAAATCAACCCAAAGGTACAAAGAACGAAAGCAATTCACAACTGAACAAGCTCCATTGCAGCAGTGTCTTTGCTGTAAATCAACCCAAAGGTACAAAGAACGAAAGCAATTCACAACTTACGTCCGCTTCCATTGCCTCCCATATCTGCTGTAAATCAACCCAAAGGTACAAAGAACGAAAGCAATTCACAACGAATGACATTAAGAGTTTGTTTTTCACGACGCTGTAAATCAACCCAAAGGTACAAAGAACGAAAGCAATTCACAACCATATCCTTTCACTCCATATTTCTTATGAGTGACATAATCCCCCATTTGGTACAAAGAACGAAAGCAATTCACAACGCTTTATCCGGAGTATATGGAGAGCGAGTTGCTGTAAATCAACCCAAAGGTACAAAGAACGAAAGCAATTCACAACGCCATGCCGGCATATTGCCACCGTTCCAGAGCTGTAAATCAACCCAAAGGTACAAAGAACGAAAGCAATTCACAACGTCTTGTAGATGAGACCACTGTCGTGAGGCGCTGTAAATCAACCCAAAGGTACAAAGAACGAAAGCAATTCACAACACATTGATCTACATAAAAGAGGACCAGGGCGCTGTAAATCAACCCAAAGGTACAAAGAACGAAAGCAATTCACAACGAGCGGAACAATATTGCTGGAGACTGCGCCGCTGCTAACGAATGTTGAATATCATAGGGGTACGAGTTTTGTGTAAAATAGAGCACCTTCTTTTCAGACATTGTTAAAATAGACTGCAATATGGATAATAATCAATTATCAATTTTGATAATCAAAATAATTGTTGTACCTTTGCATCAAAATAACATGGCTAAAATATAATATGAACATAACAAGCGAAGATGTAGCGCTGTTGGAATTGTTTGAAAATGGCAAAACATCCGATAAGAAGTACAAAAAACTTCCTGCCGCTGCAATCAAAGGTTATGTTAAGGCTGTCAACAAAATGAGGGCTGCGACAAGGATAGAAGACATCATGCATGATAATGGTTTACGCTATGAAAGATTGCGTGGTGACAGAAAAGATCAGGAATCAGTAAGATGCAATGACGTCTGGCGATTGATTTTTCAAAGTTCTCCTGCTGATGACAGTATTATCATTACCGAAATAGAATTAATTGAAATATCACATCATTATGACTAAGTTTAATTTTAATCAGGCAGTACCATTTGAGGCAACTCATGTGGGAGAGGTGATTAAGGACGAATTGACTGCTCGTAATATGAAGCAGAGCGAATTGTCCGAACTCACAGGCATACAGAAGTCCATTCTGAATGATGTCATAAAAGGTAAACGTTCTCTGACCCCCGAAATGGCATTATTGTTGGAAAATGCACTCGGTATTTCTGCGACATATCTTATGAACATTCAAACTCAATACGAATTGGATTGCGCCAAACAAAGTGAAAGAGTTGTGTTGCAGACTAAAATGCTGGAAATATGGAATATACTCAAAGATCAAGTGTCTATTCCATTTTTCAGAAAGATGAATATTGTACGAGGAAATATCATCGAGGATGTCAAGCGTATCTTAGAGGTATTCAATGTGGATAAACTGGATGATTTCTTGGAGTTGAAAGCAAAAGAAATGGAACTTTCCTATTATCGCAAATTGGACAAAGTGAAAACAAATCCGATAGATCTTTTATCTTGGAAATACTATTGTTATCATCTTTCAAAAAAGGAAGAATCCAAATTATGTGCATTTGACAAAGAAGCTGATGTCAATGCTTTGACAAGTGAACTGAATAGTGTTTTTAGAGTAAATAAGAACACAGTAAATGAGACAAAAAGCATTCTTAATAAATATGGCATCAGATTTCTGATTGTGAACAAGGTTGGACAAGTTCCTGTTGACGGGATGTCTTTTTGGATAGACGAAAGCCCAACGATTATTATCACAGAAAGAATTGCTTCAATTGATAATTTCGCATTCACAACTTTACATGAAGTTGGTCATGTGTTCAAGCACCTGACCCCAAATGGTCGTGCCATGATAAATCTTGTTGAGGAAAAGAAAAGTATAGAAGAATCCGAAGCTGACGAATTTGCCTTAAATGCAATCCTTCCACATGCCGATTGGAAAAGATTCATGACAAGAACTCGCGATGTTGTTCCTTACAAGATTGCGCCACACATCAAAAAAGAAGCGGATAAACACAATCTTAACCCACAACTATTGTTTGGACGCTACAAACATGATATCGGCATATATAAGATAAAGAATTTCTTCGAAACAGAAATTCAATAATGATTCACAAATACCACATGATTAGCGTTCATCCATTTGTATGCTGTAAATCAACTAAATGTAATAGTACGCTATGACTGATGTCAGTGAATGAGGTGAACAAGGGAATTTTGGCAGTAATCTATACTTGCAACAGGTGCTATATCGCACAAAATTGCTTCTGTAGTGTTACTGCTTGTCTTCGACGAAGCTGAAATGTCACAAAGTGTTCTCGACAAAGTGATCGCTTATTGCGGAGTCTTATTGATTGATTATTAATTTGTTACGAATTATTGCCAGTCATGGCTGGAGGGTAATGTTTTGTAACTTACTGACTAATAGTTCTTTATCAATCACGGCCGTGCTAGTGACATATAGGACGGAAACGATCAATGGCGTTTTTGTTGATGAAGATGTGTTTCAAGCCCTATCTGGCAACGTTTTGGGAGGCAAGGTGTTGCCGTGAGTTCGAGTGCTATGAATTATGGTGGCATATTCATAGATGCGAAGGGCAATGGAGGCGGAATATTCCGGCACTTGAATATTCATTAGCATATTCATTAACCTTTAGAGGAAAGGTTGGAGTTGAAAGGAAATTTTTTTACATTTGTTTGGGCAAACGGCCGTCATGGAATCGTTTGTCTGCTTGCTTTCCAGGCAAGCGTGACCAAGAATTATTAACACATAGATGAAGATTATTTCTTGAATATGAAAGAATATGTCATTGCCCTTGATCAGGGCACGAGCTCGTCAAGAGCCATTGTTTTCGATAAGAGGGGCGAGGCTATGGCTGTTCGCCAGAAGGAATTCACACAGCATTTCCCGAAGCCGGGGATGGTGGAGCACGATCCGATGGAGATCTGGGCCACCGAATATGCGATGATGACTGAGGCGGTCACATCGCTTGGACTTGGGGGAGCGGACATCGCCGCCATCGGAATCACCAACCAGCGCGAGACCACTATCGTGTGGGACGCCGAGACAGGAAAACCTGTTTATAATGCCATCGTGTGGCAGGATAGAAGGACTTCAGAATATTGCGACTCGCTCAAGGCCGCGGGAATGACGGATATGATACGCCGCAAGACCGGCCTCATCATCGACGCATATTTCTCTGGAACGAAGATTCGCTGGATTCTTGAGAATGTGCCGGGCGCCCGTGAGCGTGCCGAACAGGGAAAGCTTCGCTTCGGCACAGTGGACAGTTGGCTGGTGTGGAACCTGACCGGCGGACACGAGCACATCACGGACGTGAGCAACGCCTCCCGTACGATGCTGTTCAATATCAACACACTGGAATGGGATGAAGAACTTCTTGATCTTCTGAATATTCCCGCATCGATGATGCCGCAGGTCAAATCCTCATCGGAAGTTTATGGAGAGACTGATCTTTTAGGCGGAAACGTTCCTGTCGCGGGAATAGCCGGTGACCAGCAGGCCGCTCTGTTCGGTCAGATGTGCATCGAACCGGGATCCGTCAAGAACACTTACGGCACAGGTTGTTTCTTGCTGATGAACACAGGTGAGAAGCCGATAATGTCTAAGAACAACCTTCTCGCCACCATCGCGTGGAAGATCGGCGACAAGGTGGACTATGCCCTTGAAGGGTCTATATTCGTTGCCGGCTCTGTCGTTCAATGGCTGCGTGACGGCCTTGGAATCATCAAGAGTTCATCTGAGGTTGAGGCTCTTGCGGCCTCTGTACCGGACAATGGTGGAGTCTATATGGTGCCTGCGTTGACGGGACTTGGTGCTCCGTACTGGGATCAGTATGCGAAAGGCGGGATATTCGGAATAACCCGTGGAACCACGGCGGCACACATCGCCAGAGCGGCTCTTGAAGGCATCGCATTCCAGACAATGGACATTGTCTCGGCTATGGAGAAGGATTCCGGAATCCATCTCGGGGAATTAAAAGTGGATGGCGGCGCGTCCCGCAACAACCTTATGATGCAGTTCCAGTCCGACATCCTTGGCGCCAAAGTCATAAGGCCTAAAGTGACCGAGACGACGGCTCTCGGTGCGGCTTACCTTGCCGGGCTGGCTGTCGGCTTCTGGGAGAGCCTTGATGACGTGAAGAAGCAATGGGAGGCAGACAGCGTCTTCACTCCTTCGATGGATGAGGATGCCGTCAAGGCGGCCAAAGCCGGATGGGCCGACGCTATCGGACGAACATTAACCAATAAGTAGTGAATATTATGAATCCATATTTCGCCGAGTTTCTCGGCACACTTGTACTAATCCTTATGGGTGACGGAGTCTGCGCCTGCACCAGCCTTGAGAAATCCAAAGGCAAAGGAGCCGGTTGGGTAGTGATAACCTTGGCGTGGGGCTTTGCCGTGATGTGCGGAGTTTTCATCGCTGGACCATATTCAGGAGCGCATCTCAATCCGGCCGTGACAATTGGTTTGGCCGTGGCTGGCTCGTTCCCTTGGGTTTCGGTTTTAGGCTACATCATCGCGCAGATGTTAGGTGGCTTTTGCGGTGCGACCCTTGTCTGGGCATTCTACAAGGATCATTACGATGCCACTGACGATCTGGACACGAAACTCGGTACATTCTGCACGATGCCGGCCATCTACAATCCGGCGAGGAACTTCTTCTGCGAGTTCGTCGGAACCTGGCTGCTGGTGTTCTGCATCCTGATGTTCTCCGTTAGTGGCAACACCTCGGAAGTCGGCCTTGGCGCAAGCGGCTCGTTCCCTGTCACGATGCTCATTATGGCGATCGGTATGTCCCTTGGAGGTGCGACAGGCTACGCGATCAATCCGGCAAGGGATCTTGCCCCGCGCATCGCCCACGCTGTCCTTCCGTTCAAGAGTCCGAAGCGCGACAGCGGCTGGAACTACAGCTGGGTTCCTCGGCCCGATCGCCGGAGCCGCGTTCGCCGCTCTGTGTTTTATCTTGATATTCTGACGTTATATGGTTGGTGAGCCTGCGGTGCACTGAGCTGCCGAAGTGTCGAACCTACCATATAAACAGCTTCTAAACATTAGGTCATATTATGAGACAACATATTCATAAATTGTTTTGTCTGGCGGCAATGGTTATGCTCGCGTCCGCCATGGCTCCGGACGCTTCCGCGCAGCAGGCGCTTTGGAGCGGGGCGCAGGGTTCATACG
>OQVP01000751.1_pt1 | contig 12152 bp, 10 predicted proteins | sample 1691541 | NCBI WGS metagenome assembly OQVP01 (sample SAMN03418258, study PRJEB22391) | human gut metagenome | biome: human-gut; feature: organic feature; material: feces | host: Homo sapiens | place: Tanzania | collected 2013-01 | reverse complement strand
CATCCTATACAACATGGCACGGAGTCCACTGCCACCTCCCCAATCTATAGTCTCCACCTCATGTCCTGCTCTAACAAGTGTCTGTTGCAAAGCATAGTTCTGCAACAAACCACCATAGTTCGCTTGAAGCGGTTGTGTGAGTATTCCTATTTTCATTGTTCAATCTCTTTAAATTAATAGATTACCGCCCATATCATATAGGCAATCCTGTATTTTCTGTTTTGTTGCTGCGTTATGACCGATATAATGACACATCCTATCCAAAAGTTTCTTCAATCCCCATTCTTTACATTGTATCTGCCTTTCATTATATGAATCACGAACAAAAACTTTGGGATTGCTGTAATAAATATCGCCATTGTACTCAAAAGAGTTGAACTGTTCTAAAAACAATATAGTAACTTCATTAGATGTTCCATCCTTTGTTACCCTCATCTTGTATTCAACAGTTCTTACTTTTTCATAGTCCACAATAACATTCTTATGTATTCTACCAAGTAGTTCTATTTCTTCTATTGTTTTCTCCAACTCTCTACGATAGAAAGGAGTTTCTATGTCATCATGAGAGAAAGGATTTAATAAAAGTTTACGGTCATCTTGCAAATGTGCTGCCAACGATTCCAAACCTAACAATTTAGCATACCTATTTCCAAATATTTCTATCATCTTGCTTAGGTTGCAATAACCTTGTTCAAAGATTATCTGTAAGATTTCATTTTGCGAAAGGATGTTCTTCAAAATCTTCTCGGCAGCCTTTCGTAGAGCATTCACAGAAGCAGGAATCTCCAACATATGGAGATGAGCTTTTGCTTTTGCTATATAACCTTCCTCTAAAATAAGAGTTGGTTGAAGGCAACCAGTATCATCTTTCTTTACATAAAGATTAAAGCTTTTCCAGTCATTAGTTTTTCTAAGTTGTTTTATCTCACTCATAACAAGATGGAAAAACGCTCTATCGTGAGTAAATATAAAAGTTTGAAAGCGACTTGAATATGTCAATAACTGTTTTATTATCATTCTACGAAATGGCATATCAAGACTTATAAGTAGATCATCTATGAGTAAAACCGAAGGGAATTCATCTGTAGTCGCATGATCTTCCAATATAGCCAAACGTAAGGCTAATGCCATACATGTGATTTTCGCTTCATTAAAGAAAGAACGCGGATGTTCTATCAACGCATCATTAACCAATAGCGACGAAGTCATCCTCGCTTTCAGATATATCTTGGGAGATTCAAGTGTTGCGCTATATTTCCTATATCCAATATTTCTATTGAATATAGCATCGCGAACCGTCAATTCTATTTTTGCTTCAATTTTAAATACATCCTTTATTATGCTGTTTGCTCGGAAGAAGAGAATTTGCAACTTATTATTAAGTAACCTATTAAAAAGTGAAATGCGTTCTTGATAAGCCTTGTATTGTGCAGTTCCACGGTTAAAACTTGAATATTTCTTTGCATTGCGCGGAATAACTCCTTCTGTATTAACAATCCTCTTGATGTATCCCCACCATTCACCAGCATTCAATAAATCAGTCGGCGTACCATCTATCTTTTGGTATGGTTCATCAAAATCAATATATGGAAGAATATCTTTTTCGAATATACTGAATACCTGATTATCTTCACTATTTTTTAAATCAAACAACGAAGATAGTATCTTGTAATTCAAGAAATCACTTGACATGGCAGTTCCACGCATAAAGCGCAGCGTTTCCTCATTTGCAGGATAGTATTCCACATCAGAGTCTACTATGCTTTTAGTTTCGCTATTACCATCATGAAAACTTATTTTTATGTAAGAGCCTTCACGTTCATCCACAAATCTATTTCTTAGATTTTGGGGATGATTTGCGGTAAAATATTTCTGAGCTTCTGCTTGTTCTTTTGCATAAGCCTGAAAATGAGTAAACACACTCCAATAAATAGAACTTTTTCCTGATCCATTTTCTCCATAAAGCAGGATGTTTTTTCTATCAATATTTAAAGTGAATGTATTTTTGAAGAACTTGAAATTCTTGACTTCTATTTGATTAATTCTCCAGCTCATAAATCCGTTTTGTTTTGTTCTGCAAACCGCATAAATTCCAGCATATAAATCCGGTATTTTGCCATTTCATTTACGATGCCATCATTAGTAGAGCCTATAGCTTTTATCAATTTCTCTATAAGTTCGATCTGCTTATCAGAAGCTTCTTCTGCAAGATAGAAATCAAGCATTATTGCATCTGTATCCTGTTTCCACTTCTTCAAAACAGAGAAATTTGCCTTTATGAAAAGATCTGGCATAATCATTTCCATAACCATAGCATCACGCACCTGAGAAAGGAAACTCAATAGACCAGTTAATGCAGGTACATTTTTTCCTAGTCTTTTTTCATACAAATATACAACTTGAGTTAAACATTCAAGATAGACGCAACATTCTTTGTATATATCCTCCCATCGTATTACTAACTTTCTTAGATTTGCTATTGTAACATTACCTTCTAATTTTCCTTTTGTCGTTTTGTTTAAAAGGAATAGTTTACCTATTGATGAGTTTATGTAAAATTCTGCATATTTAGCATCAAAACGATTGTCATTTTCGAAAAGCAGTACATAAGCAGTTTTCTCAGTACATACAGATGTGGCAACCATCTTTGATTGACAAATTTCTTTTTCGATGTAGACTTTTATACAATTATCCCATTCATGCTGAGTTTCTAAATATTTTCTATAGGTCATCACCATAGCACCTGTTTCCAACTTCATCTTAAAAGGCAGAGGCTTAATTAATTGTGACATCTTATAATTAATTCTTAGATTCCTACTTATAAAAGGCTTACTATGCTGTAGTTCATGTACATAAATGAAATGCTCCTCATTCAGAATATCATAGTAGGAACGACCTTTCGAATCAAAACAAGTCTTCATCTTCTGAAGATAATACTCATCTTTATCTACATGATGACATTTCACATCCTCGTCAGGACGAACAACATCAGCGACTATGACAGGATCATAATATATAAATCTATCCTCTTCGCCATCAATTTTCACAGGACATATCTCAGAAGTCGGAACAGTTATATCAACATTTCTTAATAACACAAATTCGCCATCATCCAGAAACTTGTCTATGATGAATATATTTTGAGGGAAAAATATCTTCGATTTTATCTTTTCAAAATATTCATTCCTTAAACGTACTATGTCATTCTTTTTAAAATCCATACAACTCGTTCTTTATAACGAAATATTATAACTTATCCTCTGCAAGTGCCCTTTTTAGCATGAAGTGTTTGTGTGAGTATTCATATTTTCATGAGTTTCTTTTAAGGCTGTTTTACCACCAATTCTTTCGCCTTGGAGAGATATTCGACAGCCAAATTATTAAATTTTATCAAATCATTTACTGTGTATTTTCCCGAAAGTATATCCTCAAGGTCACTGTATTCATGATGCGCATTGTTCGTTCTGTAATACAACCTACGTAAGTTTGCACCCAACCCACTGAACGGTAACGGCATGAACTGCAATATCCTAATACTCGTATGTGGTCTATCAATAAACCAATTACCATTATTCAGCGGAAATAGAAGGTCAAAAGCCTTAAGAGCTTCACCCACTTCATTCTTTGGCACGCCAGATAAAACCGACAATATGTAATACTCATCATCAATTTTATCCTTCAGCAAGAAACCTCCCATTACAAATATAAACGACTGCCACAGGCTTGGATAAAGATAGAAATGTGGCTGCTTCACTATTTCGTCCATACCCATCTTTATATTGTTAGGCAGCGATAGACGGTGTATTGTCGTCATGAGTCCTCTAAGCAACTTGTCCTTGATTATTTCCTCTACAGCAAGTTTCATCATAATAAGTCTGTTGTAGAGTTCTGCATAGAGTGCGATATGTAGCGAATTCTGTCTGGCTGGTATATTATAAAATAATTCTTCAAAGGCTTCTCTAGATAATACTGCATGGTCATAATCTTCATATATTCCCGTTCGCTTCTCTGTATCTATACGAGCCGTCATATTTCGATAGTCCAAAAACGCCTGAAACACGGCCATCAGTCTCTTATGCGTATCGTTCTCGAAGAAAGTGTAGTCATGTATCTGGTAGATATATTTCTGTAGTTTTTTATATGCCTGTAAATCTTTAGAATTCTGAACCAAAGGTTTCAGGTATTTCTCCGACATCAGCCTTTCCAGACAATACGCATATCGGAATGTAGGCAATGCACACTCGTATACATTCTTGTCTATCTGAGCTATACCGTACACCTGTTGCAAAGAAGTTTCATCCAATTTATCTGTATCTTGCTTCTGAACATCTATCAGGTCTATACCCATCGTCTTTGCCACCTGCTGGTACAAATTGTCACGTCCGTTGGGGCTATTCAGACTAACAAACGAAGCCTTATCATATTTCAGATAATCAAGCCAACCTCTTACTTTAAAAACATCAGTCAGCCCCCACTTGCCAGATTTTATCTCCGACAACGTTTTCTCTATTCTATTCTGTTCCAACCGTGTTGTCACTACATCAAGCTCTAGGATGTTGATAGGATAGTTCAAGATGAGCCTCCTCTCCAAAAACAAGCCACCAATTGACAGAACCGCAGCAACATAGTCCTCATAAAACTCGTCCTTGGGAATGCTTGGAAGTGAAATTTGTTTATCTGCCATAATTGATTTTTTTATATTTACTATCAGAAGTTAGTTCTCAAATTTGGGCATACGCCTTTGAATAGGTACTTCCTCTGTCTGATACTTAAAATAGAATCGCTCTAAATCTTCACTGCTGTACATAATTCAATGTTTTTAAATTCAGCAGCGAAGATACATCTTTCTAATTTAAGCCCTAATTTGAGCGCTTACCTTATTAATTGAGTTATTAATACTCTTTCAGTCCTAAGCTTCTTCCTCCATCAGCAGCTATATTTTGACCTGTAATAAAAGATGCTTCATCTTTACATAAGAAATTCACAACAGCTGAAATGTCTTCAGGTTTTCCGTATGTGCCCATCCAGTTTGTTCTACCAAGGCGTTCCATTGCATCCATAGTAACCTCTCCTCTTTGAACAATACCTGGAGCAACCCCATTTACTGTAATGCCATATCGTCCAAGCTCTTGAGCCAAAGATTTTACGAACGCAATACTGCCACCTTTACTGGCAGCATATTCACTATAACCAGCTTTACCTTGAAGACCAATAACAGAAGTAATATTGATAATTCGTCCATACTTATTTGAAATCATGTATTTTGCAGCCTCTTTTGCACAAATCATAGCTCCACGTAGATTTATATTAAGGATTTCATCAAACACTTCTATACTTTGATCAACAACATTATTGGCTTTTCCCCTTGCACTTCCACCAGCAGAGTTTACAAGAATATCAATATGACCATTATTATCTGCTGCTATCTTTTCAAAAGTTTTTTGTATGGATTTTGCATCCAATACATTAAGTTGAATAGCTACAGCATTTTTACATGCTGTAGTTATTTCATCAACAATTGGCTGTGCACTTGTTGGGCGTGAACCACAAACATACACCTTTGCCCCTTCAGCAGCCAGACGGAATGCACATGCACGTCCTATGGCTCCTGAACCTCCTGTTATAATAGCAACCTTTCCTTTTAATTCATCATGCTCATCAATTTTTATTATATATGGACGAGTCACTCTAAACGAAGCATAATGTGAACGTAAGAAATCACCTATTCTGCTATTTAAATTTACTCTGTTAATAACACGCTTAATAAAATTCATCTCTTATTTCTTAAACATTCGTGACAAACGACCACTTACTTTCTCTCCAAACGAACGTTGATCTTGACTATGTATATAATCACCAATACAATAGCGATCCTCTGAAAGGTTCGTATACACTTCAAGTAATACTGGTTGATTAATACTTTCATCAAGCAAAACATTCACTCCCGCATCAACCTCTTCCTTATTCTTTGCCGAGAGATACTTAAAACCAAGCGATTCAACCCAACCTTTTGCCGTTTTTGTTTCACCTGCTGCAAGATATATGGGCAATCCTTCGACAGGAGTATTTCTTGGCTGGTCGTACATCACCGCACCACCTTGATTATTAATCAGAAGTATTCTTGTCTTATTAGAGAGGTGACGTATAGATAGACTATTCATATCATAGAAGAATGATAGTTCTCCAGTAATATAAAATAATGGTTTATTGCTATCAGCACCGAATCCTACTGCAGTAGACATACTGCCATCAATACCATTTACTCCACGGTTGCAATTTACTCGGATGCTTTCCTTTATTGGAATGTAATGTGCCATACGTATTGTCTGACTATTTGCCAATTGAAGGTCACAATTTGCAGGAAGCTGACTCATTAATTTAGTAATGGCGTACAGCTCGCAATATTGCATTTGTGGGAGTGTTGGAATGTCAGCAATAGCCTTCCATTCAGAAAAATAAGAACCGTTAGTCTTGCTTTCACAATTTTCAGAAAGCATTTTGAAGAAATAAGTCTCTGGCATTTCAAAGATATCTGTAAGTGTATGGAAAGGATCGCATACTTTATCCTCGTATCCTACTTGCCAATGCTCTGCGTTACCGTTCTTAAGATATCTCTTTAACTCATTATTGAAAATATAATTAGCACCAACCGAAATAACCACATCTGGCTGTAATGCAGGAGCTTGGTTATCTTTCATGATGCTCATGGTTATTGTTGTATTGATGATAGCATTCTTAGCATGACAGTTGGACATCTTGTCGGTAAGTACGGCTACATTATACTTTTCAGCAAAAGTATTCTCTGCTTTTTCCACTTCTTTAAGAGGATACACAGCCTGTCCCCAAACAACCATTACCTTTTTGCCTTTCAAACGAGCTGAAATAGTTTTCCATTCTGATGAGACCATTGGCAATTGATGCAAAGTAATCTTACGAGCGTCTGGTAGTGATTCTACATCATAATTAGCACCATGATGTGCAGCAAATGGAATGTTAATATGAACAGGACCACGGCCATGATGATTGAGTTCTATAAGAGCCTCGTTAATGATTCTGTTGCAATACCATTCATCTCTTGGAGTATCAATTACGGGAAGTTGACAATGGTATTTTGTACAATTGACAAAAGTGCTTGCTTGATCGTACATCTGATCTTCACATTGATTAAGCAACTCTGGAACGCGATCGCTTGAAAGAACAAGCAAAGGCAGACGCTGATAGTATGCTTCTACAATGGCACTCCCATAATTCATACAAGCTGTGCCAGATGAACATGTTACTGCTACTGGTTCTCCACATTCTTGTATAAGTCCAAGAGCAAAGAAAGCGGCACTACGCTCATCAACTACAAGATACAGTTTGAAGTAATTGTCAGCATGGAGCGAATTTACCAACTTGTTGTGGCGACTACCTGGAGATACTACAATCTTCTTAATCTGGAATTTCTTCAACAAAGCTATGAGTTGAAGAACCATTTTGTCATTTACAAACATACTATATTGAAATATGATTTATTTTATTGTTATTTACGAATTCGTGCCATTATCGGCTTTATTATAGCTTTACGTTCTGATGCTGTCAGTGCAATGTATAATGTTGACAGAATTACACATACAACACTAATTCCTCCTACTAATATTGTCGTTAATATAGATGGACTTAATATTAAATGTAAAGCTGTAGGAATTATTGACGAGAGTATTAAAACAGCAAGACAAATAGCAAGAACCTTTGCTATAAACTTTCTTATACTTAGATTTACACTTCTACAGACAAACCATATACGAATACCTTGCAAAATAATAACAAGTGCAAGGTAAACATACATAGAATATTCTGCACCTCCACCTAACTTAAAAGCAATCCAGACAAACGGAATATGTAACGCACCTATTAGAGTGAGTGTTATTTGATACGATTTTATATCTCCGGTAGCACCTTTCGCAGTAGCCAGTAAACTACTAAACGAATTTACAAGAGAAATAAGCAAAACCAAACGCATAAAAATAACAGCATAGTCTGGTACTATTCCTAACCATACCTTTAAAACAGTAGGGGCTTCAAGAGTGAGTGGAATAACAAAGAATGCCATCAGACAAAATGCCATCTTGCAACCTCTGATAATAAGATTGTGCATCTGTTCATACTCGCCAGCTGCATATGTCTTTACAACCTGTGGATTGAGAGCCACAAGGAAGTTGTTGGCAAACTGGGTCACAATACCGTTAACTTGATTCGCAATACCTTGTGCTGCATTTATTGCTACGGTGAAGAACATATTTATAACAATAGCTATTCCTTGTGTATGAAGAATATATCCTAAGTTTCCAAAAACCGTCCATCCTGAAAATGACAGCATCTGCTTCATCATAGGTTTGTCTATCTTTGCGGTTGTTTTTCGACATTCTGTAAAATGCCTTATTCCATATACAGCATAAATAGAACAGTTAATAACACCGATAACAAGCATAAGGAATGCATAGAATATCAATTTGTCAAATGGAGACCAGATTATGGCAAATGCGACTATAAGCTTTAAAGACGCCTCCAGAATGCTGATATAAGCAAAAGCCGACATTTTCTCATGTGATATTATTGCTGCATTATACGGCACTGTAAATATTCCAAATATAGCAGCAAAAACGGAAAACTGGTATACCCAATTTGCTGCTTCCATACGTAATGTCGGTATGTTCATATGGCTGTTTAGAAACCATAATCCTACTGTTTCTGCTATAACTAATACTGCAATAGCAACAAATACATGTATCTGCTGACTTGTAGAAAATACTTTATTAAGAGCGTTTTGATCATTCCTACCCATTTCAACGTTCATAAAGCGTTGAGTACCTCCTGCCATAGCACTATTCAGAAATGAAAGAATTACAACGATTCCTCCTACTACATTGTATATACCATAATCATCCACTCCGAGTTCTCTCAGAATAACTCTACTTGTATATAGATTAATTACTAACAACAAGAGCATTCTGAAATACAACATTAGAGTGTTTCTGGCTATTCGTTTATTATTTACAGATTGGTCAGACATTTAATTTTTTAAAAAGCAAAATTGCCAATGTTAATTTTTTATCTTTTAATCTCTTCTGAAAATGTCGCGTGTATATACTTTTTCTTCCACATCGTCGAGGCATGCGTCGTAGCGGTTGGCGATGATGGCGTGGCTTTTCGCCTTGAACTGTGCCAGGTCGTTGACCACCTTACTGCCGAAGAATGTGGTGCCGTCTTCAAGGGTTGGCTCGTAGATAATCACCTCTGCACCCTTTGCCTTGATACGCTTCATGATGCCTTGGATGGCAGATTGGCGGAAGTTGTCGGAGTTTGACTTCATGGTAAGGCGATACACGCCAATCACACAGCCACCCTGCTCTGTGCCGAACTGGTTATTGCTATAATAGTCGTACCAACCTGCTTTGCGGAGCACTGCGTCGGCGATGTAGTCTTTGCGGGTGCGGTTCGATTCCACGATGGCCGACATCATGTTTTGTGGCACGTCCTGGTAGTTGGCGAGCAGCTGCTTGGTGTCTTTTGGAAGGCAGTAGCCGCCGTAGCCAAATGATGGGTTATTATAATGTGTACCGATGCGTGGATCGAGGCCAACACCCTCGATGATGGCTTCTGAGTCAAGACCCTTTACTTCTGCATAGGTATCAAGCTCGTTGAAGTAGCTCACGCGGAGCGCGAGATAGGTGTTGGCGAAAAGCTTCACGGCCTCGGCTTCCTTCATGCCCATGAACAGGGTGTCGATGTTTTCCTTGATGGCACCTTCTTGCAAGAGCGCAGCAAAGGTCTTAGCTGCTTCTTTCAGCATCTCCACATCGGTAACTGATTGGATAGCTTTGTTTTCCGCCTCAAATTCGGGCTTGTCGATGATTTTAGGATAACCCACAATGATGCGGCTTGGGTAAAGGTTGTCGTAGAGCGCCTTGCTCTCGCGAAGGAATTCGGGTGAGAACAAGAGGTTGAACTTCTTCACGCCTTTCTGCGCATACTTCAAGTAGAGATTGCGGGTGTAGCCCACCGGAATGGTCGATTTGATAATCATCACTGCATCGGGGTTCACCTCAAGCACCAGGTCGATTACCTCTTCCACATGGCTTGTGTCGAAGTAATTCTTTACAGGGTCGTAGTTGGTGGGGGCAGCGATCACCACAAAGTCGGCATCGGCGTAGGCTGCCTTGCCGTCGAGGGTGGCAACAAGGTTCAATGGCTTCTCAGCCAAATACTTTTCGATGTAATCGTCCTGAATGGGCGAAATACGGTTGTTCAACTTTTCCACCTTTTCAGGAATCACGTCCACTGCTGTTACATGATGGTGCTGGGATAGCAATGTAGCTATGCTCAGTCCCACGTAGCCGGTACCAGCCACGGCTACCTTAATGTCATTAAATTCACGCATATATTTTTCAGATTACTATAAGTATCAATTGAAATGAGGACTATTCGGCTATCTCGAAGTCCTCGTTGTGCACATTGTTCACCGCCACGGCAAATCCACCAATGTTCATCACCAACTGACGGTCACGCTTCACTCGCACCACATAGCCCTCCTGCCCTTTAAAAAGGCCTGTGAGCACGCGGAGCCTCACATGGTCTTTAGCAAATCGCTCAAATGGCTCGCGCATGAATGTCAACCGCTCTGGCTCGTTTTGCATCACTGCCATGAATGGCTGCATCACACTGTCGGGGATTGAAGCGGGCTTTTTGGTGCTACAGTTGTTCACCAGATAATACTGAGGGAAGTTGAGTTTCAGGAATGTCCTCAACTGATTTGTGGCCCCCTGCAAGAACACAAGCCCATTTACGGTAGGTCTTTCTGTTTTCACCACGCCTTTGCCGTCGGGTTTGTCTTTGTATCTAACTGTGCGGTGTACGAAACACTTCGGCTTGAAATCGCCCAAAAGTTTTCGATTTTCGAGATTCTTTTCAAAAACTGCCGCCGACATGTGCTGTATGAAGATATAGCCCCATGGAGCCGCTTCCGTTTTTGGTGTGCTGGGTATTTCGATTTTGTCATCGGCGCATTCATCTTCGCTTCGTGCGGCATTCTCCTTTTCTGGCTTTTCTGCACTTGCTGCATCTTCAAAACCAGCTATTTCTCCCACTTTCGAGACCGATTCGCCAGTCCCGACTATGTGGATGCCCTTTGGTAAACGCTTGTTGTTATACACGTCGTTCACGTCGGCTGTAGAAGATAGAAGCGAGCAATCCTGCGTCATTTTCATTTTCTACTTTATGTCACTGTTGGCCATCATCAACCTGAGTGATTGCGCCAATTTTACATTGACATTATTCATAAAATCATACAGTTAAGTATGTTTGGCCATTAACGGATGAGTAGGTCGCGACTTAGCTAAAATCTAAAGCAAGCGCAAATACTTAGCATCGTCGTCCCCCACCCTTGTGTGTGGCTTTGCGTCTATATCCGTTCATTTATGCTTTCCCGCCATAGACAAAAATTGTACTGCAAAGGTACATAATTCTCCACACATATCCTACTTATTGCCTCCAAAAGTGCCACATTTAACACAACTTACACCATAATTCGAACTGCAGCTCACCCTATACCCCATTTCCAATTTTAATCCATTAGTCTTTTTGCATGTTTTTCAAAATTCGCACACTTTCCCAGTAATCGTCAATGTTCTTAAAAATTTGCTTTGCGCCTTCTTCTGAAAGATGATGCCCGCTGTCAATCATTTCATAACTGCTATAATAACCGCAGGGTCGCCAGCTCGCCTTCCTCTAATTTCCACAGGAATTTTTTTATTCAAAACTCTCTCGCAGGCTTCAAAAACTTCTTTAACGCTATAACCTTCGCCCGTCCCAATATTAAATACATCCGTTTTATTTTCTTTAATTAAATACTCATAAGAAAGTCTATGAGCTTCGGCTAAATCTAATACATTAACATAATCTCTTATGCAAGTTCCGTCTCTCGTATCGTAATCGTCTCCAAAAATTGTAAATACTTTATTATCGTTTGCCTTCAATATATTTGGAATTAAATGAGTTTCGGGTTCATGCCATTCGCCAATCCTTCCTTTCTCTTTTCTCTGCCCGTCAGGGCTTGTCCTCCGCCCTACCGTGAAAATTGCACAAAAAATACGCTCCCAATTTCTTGAGAGCGT
>OQVP01000747.1_pt1 | contig 12188 bp, 10 predicted proteins | sample 1691541 | NCBI WGS metagenome assembly OQVP01 (sample SAMN03418258, study PRJEB22391) | human gut metagenome | biome: human-gut; feature: organic feature; material: feces | host: Homo sapiens | place: Tanzania | collected 2013-01 | reverse complement strand
ACAAGAATAAAAAATTCCAGAAGGAGCAGCTCACGGCAGAGGGCTATGAGGAGTTCCGGGAATTTTATAAGAATCCTCTGCAGCATTAAGCGGAGATATAAAGGAGAAAACCAATGGCTGAGACAATGAAAGGATTAAAAAGGACACACAGATGCGGCGAATTATCAAGCGCCAACATCGGTGAAACCGTTACCGTAATGGGATGGGTACAGAAGCAGCGCAACAAAGGCGGTATTATCTTTGTGGATCTGCGTGACCGTGCAGGTATTCTGCAGGTTATTTTTGAAGAAAGCGACTGCGGCAGCGAAAACTTTGAAAAGGCTGCAAAGCTGAGGAGTGAGTTCGTGGTTGCGGTTGTGGGACGTGTGGAAAAGAGAGCGGCGGCAAGCAATGAAAACCTGGCTACCGGCGACATCGAAGTACGCGCCGAGCAGATTCGTATTTTATCCGAGGCAGAAACACCGCCCTTCCCCGTGGAAGCAGATACCAAGACCAAAGAAGATTTACGCTTAAAATACCGTTATTTGGATTTAAGAAGACCCAATTTACAGAAGAACTTAAAGTTAAGAAGTAAGATTACCACAACCATCAGAAAGCACATGGATGAGGAAGGCTTTTTTGAAATTGAAACTCCCATGCTCTGCAAGTCCACACCGGAAGGTGCCAGAGACTACCTGGTTCCCAGCCGTGTGCATCCGGGTAAGTTCTATGCACTTCCCCAGTCTCCGCAGATTTTCAAGCAGCTTTTAATGTGCTCCGGTTATGACCGTTATTTCCAGATTGCAAGATGTTTCCGTGACGAAGACCTTCGTGCCGACAGACAGCCGGAATTTACACAGGTTGACCTGGAAATGTCCTTCGTAGATGTGGATGATGTTATTGAAACGACCGAAAAAATGGTAGCAAGAGTATGCAAGGAAGCCATCGGTTTGGATGTGCAGCTTCCCATTAAGCGTATGACCTGGCAGGAAGCCATGGAGCGTTTCGGTTCCGATAAGCCGGATACCCGTTTCGGTATGGAACTGAAGAACGTATCCGATGTGGTAAAGGGCTGCGGTTTCGGTGTATTTACAGGTGCACTGGAGAACGGCGGTTCCGTCAGAGGCATCAATGTAAAGGGCGAGGCGGAAATGCCCCGTAAGAAGATTGATGCGCTGGTTGATTTTGCCAAGGGCTACGGTGCAAAAGGTCTGGCTTACCTCTCTGTTTTACCCGACGGCACTTACAAGTCTTCTTTTGCAAAGTTCATGACGGAAGAAGAACTGAAAAATCTGGTAGATGCCATGGAAGGACAGCCCGGAGACCTGCTTTTATTTGCAGCGGACAAGAATAAGATTGTATTCAGCGTACTGGGTGCGCTTCGTATCGAAGTGGCTAAGCAGCTTGATATGATTGACAACGATAAATTCAACTTCCTCTGGGTAACCGAGTTCCCTCTCTTAGAGTGGAGCGACGAAGAGAACCGTTATGTGGCTATGCACCATCCGTTCACCATGCCCATGGATGAGGATTTACAGTACATTGATTCCGACCCCGGCAGGGTTCGTGCAAAGGCTTATGATATCGTATTGAACGGTATTGAGCTTGGCGGCGGCAGCGTCAGAATTTTCCAGCCGGAAGTACAGGAAAAGATGTTTGAGGTACTGGGCTTTACCAAAGAAGCCGCATACGACAGATTCGGTTTCCTGATTAACGCTTTCAAGTACGGAGTACCGCCTCACGCAGGACTGGCAATCGGTCTGGACCGTTTTGTCATGCTGCTTGTGAAGGCAGACAATATCCGTGAGGTTATCGCTTTCCCGAAGGTTAAGGATGCCTCCGATTTAATGAGCAATGCACCGGATGTGGTTGACGATAAGCAGCTGGATGATTTGCAGATTGCATTAAACATCACACATCCCGAGGAAGAAGAATAAAATTTAGAGTTGTAGAAATTATCACCTGAGGAAAGGCATGGTTATTTCGATGCTGATTACGAGAATGGATATAACAGGGCTTATGAACCCTGAAACGGAAGTAGGAGCATGTGCGTTTTTGAATGAGGAAAGAAAGGCACATGCTCTTTCCTTTCATAAAGAAAAAAACAGAGCCCAGAGTGTGGGTGCCTGGCTGCTTTTTACTTACAGCCTGCATCGGTGGCTGCCGGTTTCCGGACAGGAGAAACGGATGCCGGAAGAAGCGGTAGATGGGATGCTGGCAGAAGTGACAGAAACACAGGACGTGGGTGTGGCACTTGCGGTCACAGAGTTTACTGTGGAAAAAGTTCTAAAAGAGCTGAGGGCGCTTCCTTTGACAGAGCGGGAAAAACTCCTTTGGGCATCAAAAGTCTGCATTGGTGAGCATGGCAAGCCGTATTTACAAAGCAACAGCGATATTTTTTTTAACCTGTCCCATTCGGGGAACTATGTTTTGTGCGGCATAGCGGAACGGCAGATAGGTGTGGATATCCAGAAACGGCATGCTAAGGATGTTTCCGGAGTAAAGGAAAAAATTCACAATGTGCAGGATAAGGATGAGGATTTCTTTCTGTTGTTTTCCGCAAAGGAAGCTTTCTGCAAATGCACGGGAGAAGGACTGCAGCGGGATTTATCCCATATAGCGGTGGACTGTGAAAAGGGAATGGTTAAGGATACCGTGACCGGAGATGCCGGAAGACTGTTTGCAGGTACGCACGAAGGGTACGTGGAGACGGCGGTTATTATTTAGTGGTGGAAATATTTTAGCATTTGAACAAGAGGAGGACTGCTGTTATTTTCGCCGGATGGCTGACGTATTCGTTCTTGAAAAGGAAAGAAACCTGCCGAAGAATAAAAAGAAAAAAGCTTTGGATGGTTATTGCATTCTATGTAGACTGTTTTTCCGCCGATTAGATGTTCTATGGCAAGGACTCGTTCCAATGCCATTTCCAGTAAATCAGAACCGGCTATGTTTAAGGGAATGTTGGAAGCGAAATTTTTACCGAGTTGGGCAATTAAGGGCATGGATATCATGTGCTGCTTCAGGTTTTCATCATATTGGGAAAATTTTGATATTTTCTTTTGCAAGGTTTTACTTAAAGCGGAACTGTTGATACAGATGAACTTATTGGTGAGGGTATAATAACCAACGAGATGTTTTTGATTGTTTTGTTCGGAAAAAACGAGATAGGTGATAGCGATATGTTGTCGGGCGAAGGGGATTGCTTTTGTGTGTATGAAATCTTCGACATCGGGATTAAGGGGACAGATAAAAGACGAGAGGATGTTTTGACAGCTATCCTCTCCAAGGAATTCAAGCATATCCAAAATATTTAATTGTAGGTAATTAATCATCTTTCACAACTCCAAAATATTTTTTGATTTCTTCTTTTGATAAATCTCTGGAAGATATATTTGGAGAAGTCAGCTTATCAGCAGCAGCGGCATTTTCCAAAGCGGTGACAAAAGCTTGGGCGGTCTGTGCGTCATTGATAACGATATTATGAAATATACTTTGTGTTGCCATGCGAGTTTCTCCTTTCGTATTTTCTCAACCTTAGTATACGCAAAGGTTGAGAAAATAGCAATTGGAAAATTGTGAAATAATTATGAAAATTACATTGATGCTTTTTCCTGCTCCGCTTTGGCAGCTGCCCAGGGACCATGGCGGTAGAAAATAATGGAAAGTACGGTAGCAATGCACCAGCCGATGGGCCATGCGCACCAGATACCGGTGGCACCGAGAGCGGTTCTGGAGAATACGAAAGCCATAACCACACGCAGGATTAAGTCGGTGAAGGTGGCAATCATGAACTGCTTCATCATGCCGGCGCCACGGAGAATACCGTCGGCTACTAATTTCGCGGAAACTATAAAGTAGAAGGGGGACAAAATCCGCAGGTACATAATGCCTGTATGCATGGCGAGTTCGGTAGGTTCATCCATGAAGAGCTTCAGAACGACATTGCCGGCAAAGAAGTACAGGAGGAAAAGCGGAAGGCTTAACATCCATACCATTTTTACGCCAACCTTCATGCCCTCTTTGATACGGGGCAGTTTTCTGGCTCCGAGATTTTGGGCGGTGTAGTTGGAAATACCGTTGCCAAGAGTGGTGAAGGAGGTGATAACCAGGTTATTCAGTTTGACGGCTGCGGAATAACCTGCCATAACGGGAGCACCGAAGCCGTTGATAATACTCTGGATGATAATGTTTCCTAAGGAAATGAAACTCTGCTGCAGAGTACTGGGAACCGCAATAACTACAATATCCTTTAAGAGCGCCAGGCTGAAGAGAGGCGCTTTTTCCTTGCCTTCTACTTTACGAAGTCTGTTGAACACAACGACCATGGCAAGTACACAGCTTACGCCCTGGCAGAGGAAGGTAGCCCATGCAACACCGGCAACCCCCATATGGAATGCTTTTACAAACCAGATATCTACGGCGATATTGGATAAGGAAGAAACCGCCAGAAAGTAGAACGGTGTTTTGGAGTCGCCCAAAGCGGAAAAGATACCGGTTGCAATGTTATAGAAGAAAACAAACGGCAAGCCCCAGGCATAGATGTCCAGATAAAGCTTGGAGTCTGCAAAAACTTCCTCGGGTGTACGGATTAAACGGAGCAACAGTCCGGAACCGGCGATACCGATTAGCATCAGGAAAGCACACACGATGGCGCTGAAGATGCAGGCGGTGTAGACCGCTGTTTTCATTTCCTTGAAATTCTTGGCACCGAAAAGCTTGGATACCACAACGGAGCAGCCCATGTTGCATCCGAAGGCAAATGCTATAAAAATAAGAGTGATTTCGTAGCTGTTACCGACCGCAGCCAGAGCATTTTCGCCGACGAATTTTCCGGCAACCAGGCTGTCGGCAATATTGTATAACTGCTGGAAAATGATACTGCCGAACAACGGCAGGCAGAATTTCCATAAAACGGTTTCCGGCTTTCCTACAGTAAGGTCTTTATTCATCTTTTTATGCCTCCCATTCCTTGATACTGTTTACAATCATATTGACACATCCGTCCGTACCAAAGCGGCTGCTGGATAACAGCAGGTCATAGCTGTCTGCGTGACCCCAGGAGGTGTCGGAATAAAAATCAAAGAACTGTTTTCTCATGCGATCCATGTGCTTGATGCGGTGAGCCGCTTCTTTTTCGGTCAGGTTGTTCCGTGCCATGACACGTTTGATTTTATCCGCTTTGTCTGCATAAATGAAAACGGAAAGACGGTCTTTTTTGGGAAGAATGGCGGAAGCGCAGCGGCCGATGATAACGCAGGGTCCCTGCTTTGCCAACTGTTCGATAACGGTGCGTTCCGCATTGTAAGCCATCTGGCTCTCGGAATAGAAAGCGGTGCCGATACCGGCTACATCCGCATAAGGGTTACCGCTTAAAAACTGGATGCTGTTAATGGGGGATTCCTCTGTCCGGGAAAGAAATTCTTCGCTTAATCCGGATTCTAAAGCCGCCTTTTTAATCAGCAGCTTGTCATAGCAGGGAATACCGAGCTGTCTTGCTAACTTTTCTCCGATTTCACGTCCGCCGCTGCCGTATTCACGTCCGATACAAATAATTTTGTTCTCCATACTTTTCATCCTCTCTTTTAAGATGCATTGTGTGAATATGCTTTGATACATCTGTATTAGGTGTTGCTTTTTTCACATCGGCTGTATTATAATCCCATTAAAGATATATGAAAAATACAAATTTTGAAATATAGATATATGAAAATGATATGGAGAAAAGTATGAACATCAGTTATGACTATTACAGGGTCTTTTATTATGTGGCAAAGCTGAAAAGCTTCACGGCAGCCGCACAGGCGCTGATGAACAATCAGCCCAATATCACCCGTATGATGAAGAAATTGGAAGAGGAGCTGGGATGTACGCTGTTTATCCGGCAGCGGCACGGCATTACCCTGACCCCGGAGGGGGAAAAGCTGTATGCCCATATTTCCGTAGCAATGGAGCATATTTTGAGCGGTGAGGAAGAAATCGCCCGGGAAAAGAGTCTGCAGGGCGGAGTGGTTACGATTGCCGCCAGCGAAATTGCCCTGCACTGTGTATTGCTTCCTGCCTTAAAAAAATACCGGAAGGCGTATCCCGGTATCCGTATCCGCATTTCCAACCAGACCACACCGCAGGCGCTTTCGGAATTAAAAAAAGGACTGGCGGACATGGCGCTTGTAACCGACCCGTTTACTCTGCCGGAGGGAATTACTGCCAAGGTACTTCGGAAAATTAAGGAGGTTCCGGTATGCAGCACCGCATTTTCCCTGGCAACGGGAATGTCGCTTACGGATGAACAGATAAAGAAATATCCGCTCATCGGTCTCGGAGAGCAGACCAGTTCCTTTGCCTTTTATTCCGCTATTTTTGGTAAGATGGGATGGACGTTCTCCCCGGATGTGGAGGCGGCAACCTCCGACCAGATACTGCCCATGGTAAAGTCGGATTTGGGGATAGGCTTTGTACCGCTGGATTTCCTGGAAAAGGAAAATATGGAGGGGCTGGTTATTCTGGATATGGAGCCGCCGGTGCCGGAGCGGAACATCTGTCTTTTAAAAAGAAAGGGCGAGTCGTTAAGCCTTGCAGCCGCGGAGCTGGAAAAACAGATACAGAAAACATAACAAAAAACTTGCGGAAAAGGTTGTTGCATATAGGACGCTTTTTAGTTACAATAGAAATAGTGAGTAAAAATTGTACAGAAAAAAGAAAGTTGGGTACACAAATGGATTTTTTTGACCTTCTGACGATGATGGGCGGACTTGCCCTGTTCCTGTATGGTATGCACATGATGGGCGAAGGCCTGTCGAGGGTTTCCGGCAGCAAGCTGGAGAATATACTGGAAAAACTTACCAACAATCCGGTTAAGGCGGTTTTGGTGGGCGCCGGTGTGACGGCGGTTATCCAGTCCTCCACGGCAACCATAGTTATGGTAGTCGGTTTTGTAAACTCCGGAATTATGCAGCTGGAGCAGGCGGTAAACGTAATTATCGGTGCCAATGTAGGTACCACCATTACCGCATGGCTTTTAAGCCTGACCGGTATTGAAAGCACCAGCTTTATCATTCAGCTTTTCAAACCGTCATCCTTTGCTCCCGTACTGGCATTGATCGGGGTTATCCTGATTAACTTCACCAAGAAGGAAAAGCATAAGACGGTGGGTACCGTTATTGCCGGCTTTGCCATTCTGATGATTGGTATGGACACCATGAGCGGCGCGGTAAACGGACTGGCGGATGTACCGGAGTTTACCAATATGCTGACCATGTTCTCCAACCCGCTTTTAGGCGTACTGGTAGGCTTTATTATGACTGCCATCGTACAGAGCTCTTCCGCATCCGTCGGTATTTTGCAGGCGTTGTCCCGTTCGGGGGCAGTGACCGGAGCTACGGCGGTGCCGGTTATCATGGGACAGAATATCGGTGCCTGCATTACGGTCCTGATTTCCGCCATCGGCGCCAACAAGGATGCCAAGAAGGCAGCCCTCATGCATCTGTATTACAATATTGTAAAGACAACCCTGTTTATGGTGGTTTTCTATGCGGCGAATACTTTCCTTCATTTTTCCTTTATGGAAGAAGCAATTTCTCCGCTTGGAATTGCCTTGATTCATTCCTTATTTAACATAGCGCTTTGCATCATCCTGCTTCCTTTCTCTAAGATGTTTGTTAAGTTAGTTAATTTAACCGTACCGGACAAGGTAAAGGAAGGCGAAATGTCACCCGTGGATGTGGAATTGAAAACACTGGACAGCCGTTTCCTGGAGAACCCCGGACTTGCCATTGAGCGAAGCAGAAGAGTTGCCATTACCATGGCGCAGTATTCCAAGAAGTCAATTTTCACAGCGCTTGACCTTCTGCAGAGCTATGATGCGGACAAGGCGGCAGAGGTTGAAAAATTAGAACAGGATATTGACCGGTTCGAGGATGAAATCGGTACTTACTTAGTAAAGATCAGCGGCAAGGATATGACGGAAAAGGAAAGTCATGTATTGTCCATCCTACTTCACTGTATCGGCGATTTTGAGAGGATTTCCGACCATGCCTTAAATATTAAGGAGTCGGCGGACGAAATGCAGGAGAGAGGACTGGTATTCTCCGATAAAGCAATGGAAGAGCTTACCGTCTTCATGGATGCCATTAAGGAAATCCTGGATATTTCCTTTACTGCTTTTGAAACGGACAGCTCCGAGACGGCAGAGCTTGTGGAGCCTTTGGAGGAGGTTATTGACCAGCTTAATATTGAAATGAAGAAGCGTCATATCAAGCGTCTGCGCAAGGGTAAATGCACCATTGAACTGGGCGTGCTTTTAACGGAGCTTACCAATAACTTTGAAAGAGTGGCGGATCACTGTTCCAATATTGCGGTATGCCTTTTGCAGGTAAAGGAAGACAGCTACGAAACCCATGAATACCTGGACAACTTAAAAGAAAGCGAGAACATCAATTTCCGCGGAAAAGTTCTTGCCTATGCAGAAAAATACAGACTGCCGTAAGCACGCGCAGCCTGCTGATGGAAAGGATTTCCTGACTTTGCAAAAAAGATGCCCTGCCGGTCAATCCCCGGCAGGGCATTTATTATTCATGACAATAGAATGTTCGCAGAGCGTGCATTCTATTGTTTATTAGCGGAAGCTTCTTCGTCCGTTTCTTCTTCCTTGGGTTCGGGAAGGGTAAGCAGGACGTGAAGGATGCGGTTCTGGTCGATACCCTTTACCTGCAGGGTAGTGCCGTCGGCGAGAACTACGGATTCGTTGTCCTCCGGCAGACGGTCCAGCTGACCGATGATGATACCGCCGATGGAGTCGTAATCATCGGAATTTAAGGAAGTACCGATGCTGTCGTTGATATCGGAGAGATTCATGCTGCCTTCAATGAGGTAGGAACGGTCATCTATTTTCTGAATGAGTTCTTTTTCGTCCTCGTCGTATTCGTCACGGATTTCCCCGACAAGCTCTTCCAAAAGGTCTTCGAGCGTAACCATACCCACGGTGGAACCGTATTCGTTTAAGACAAATGCCACATTCATGGATTTCTCACGCATTTCCAGAAGAAGGTCTGCATTTTTCTTGTATTCGTAGGTGTAGTAGGCCTCCCGCAGGAGGGACTTTAATGTGATATTTTTCTGACCGGAAATACGGGCAATAAATAAATCCTTGATGTTGACAAAACCGATCATGCTGTCCTTGTCTTCCTGATACACGGGAATACGGGTATACATGGACTCGTGGAATACCTTGATTAAGTCGTTTACACTTTCGTCTGCATTGACTGTCACCATGTTGGTACGGGGAATCATAATATCCTTTACGCAGGTATCGGAGAATTCAAAGATATTGTAAATCATTTCCCTCTCATCCGATTCAATCTGGCCGTCTTCATGGCTGACATCCACGTAGGTCTTCAATTCACTTTCGGTAATGGTATCCATCTTTTTATTGGGGTCCACATGCAAAAGCTTTAAGATGCCATTGGACAGCAGATCCACGATAAAAATAACCGGCGTCATGACCTTCATCAGCGCATAGATGACGGAGGAGTAGGCAAGGGCTAATTTTTCGGAATTTAAGTTTGCCCATGTCTTGGGAATGATTTCCCCGCCGAGCAGTACCACAATGGTAAGAATACCGGTACCGAGTCCTATGTACGCATTGCCGCATACGCCGATGACAAATGCCGTTGTCAGGGAAGAAGCGGTCAGATTTACAATGTTGTTGCCGATCAGGATGGCGGAAAGCATTTTACTGTAGCTCTCCAAAATCTTATTGACCCTTGCGGCTTTTTTGCTGCCTTCTTCTTCCAGGTTCCGCATACGCACCCTGTTTAAGGTGGAAAAAGCGGTCTCGGCGGAAGAAAAGAAGCCGGATAAAAAAATCAGAACAATAATAATAATCAGTTGCGCGACATCAGATGTCTCCAAGAATAACACTCCTTTTGTATTTAATAAATTTTTATATAATAATAGGAAATAATACCGTATTCCATAGCGGTTTGTCAAGATTAACAACCGTTAAGAACAGGAAAAGCGGTGTATTTTTACGGAAATACAGGTATAAGAAATGTCAGCCCCGACATATACATGAATAGAACAATGCCGTCGGGATTCGACACATAACAGGCTGCACAAAGCGTTTTAGGGTCTTTAATATCCTTTGCCGATATGTTTTGAGCAAGAATGCCGTTGGTAAAAAGGGTAAAAAACAGAACCGACAGCAAGCCCGATATATAGCAAAAATTCTTTCTCATTCTTGTTTAAGGAGTTTCTATTCGACAAACAAAGGTACGATTTTTTCCGAAAAGGAAAGAGAAGAGCGAGAAAAAAAGCCCGAAACAGCTTACTTTCAAGGAAAATTATTAGTTTTGCACACAGAAACAATAATTCATCTAAGCAAAAAACAAAGATATGGAAAGAGTGAAATGTATTATCATAGGATCAGGGCCGGCAGGCTATACTGCTGCCGTTTATGCCTCACGAGCAGGTCTTAAGCCCCTTGTGTTCGAGGGAATGCAGGCAGGCGGACAATTAACGATGACAACGGAAATAGAGAATTTCCCCGGCTATCCCGAAGGTGTGCAGGGCAATGAAATGATGGAGCAATTCAAGGCTCAGGCTGTGCGATTCGGCACACAGGTGCGTTCAGAGAGCATAACAAAAGTTGATTTTTCCAAACGACCTTTTGTTTTGACGACAGAGAACGGAGAAATTCTTGAAACGGAAAGTCTTATTATCGCAACAGGAGCGAGTGCCGGTTGGTTGGGCTTGGAAAGCGAGAATAAATTCATGGGACAAGGCGTGTCGGCTTGTGCAACCTGCGACGGGTTCTTTTATAGAAATCAAACCGTTGCCGTTGTCGGCGGTGGAGATACGGCTTGCGAGGAGGCCTCCTACCTTTCCACTATTTGCAAAAAGGTATATTTGATTGTCAGACGAGATGTTCTCAGAGCTTCAAAGGCCATGCAGGAAAGGGTTTTGAAGAATGAGAAAATAGAAGTCAAGTGGAACAGCAAGCCTAATGAGATATTGGGCGATGAAAGCGGCGTAACCGGGTTGCGTTTGGAGGATTCCGTAAGTGGAAAGAAGCATGATATAGAGCTTACGGGCGTTTTCATAGCCATAGGACACAAACCTAATACGGATTTGGTCAAAGGCGTCATCGAACTCGACGATCACGGATACATAAAGACGGAAGGCAAAACTTCAAAGACCAATATTCCGGGAGTTTTTGCCGCAGGTGATGTGATGGATCCAATATACAGACAGGCAATCGTTGCTGCCGGAAGCGGAGCTCGTGCTGCCATGGATTGCGAACGCTTCTTGAACGAAAATCCGATAGCGGAATAATACATTGAAAACGAGATTTACATTCTGTTTTTTGGCGTTTGCCTTTTCGATTCTTTGTTTCGGGAAGGCAAATGCTTTGTCCGACAAGAAGGATAGCATAGCTGATAAGGCGGAAGCATTCCATCTCACAGCAGAGAGAGGCATTGAGATGGTAGATGGCTTGTTTGATAACGACCTTAGGAGCGTTCACCGTACGGATAAGGCGTATAGGATTTTCGGGGACTTCTTTCAGCAACTCTCAAATGCAGGAAGCAGCGGAAAAAAACTCTTATTCGGCAGCGGAAAGCAAAATTCTCATGCTTATCTTCCCGATTTGTTCGAGCCATATACTTATTCCTTTGAAGATATTGCCTATTATCAGGTGAGCAAAGCCCGAACCAATTTACGCTATTCCGATAATACGGATTCTTATCGCCGTTTCAGTATCTTCCATACGCAAAATCTTGCCCGAAATTGGAACATAGGCTTAAATTATGATGTGAATTATGCAGATGGAACCTTTGCTTATTCGCAGATAATGAACCAATTCTTCAATCTTACAAGCAATTTCATTTCTCAAAACGGGCGTTACCATGCGGCGGCGGCTTATATAAGGAACCGAGCATTCATTTTGGAAAACGGAGGTATTCTTTCCGATTCTCTTTTCCTCAATAACCTCTACTCAAAGCCAGAAACCTATCCTACCAATCTGCAAAACGCATTCTCGAAACATAAAAGCTCGGATTTTTCTCTTTATCAGAGCTACAAACTTTGTCCGAATCAGGAAAGCGAAAGTTGTGTTTTCAATGCCGGAAAGCTCTCTCATCAAATCAAATTGCAGAGAACTGCACGCATATATTCCGAAGAAAGTCTTCTTTCTGCGGATTCCATTGCCACACGCT
>OQVP01000743.1_pt1 | contig 12215 bp, 15 predicted proteins | sample 1691541 | NCBI WGS metagenome assembly OQVP01 (sample SAMN03418258, study PRJEB22391) | human gut metagenome | biome: human-gut; feature: organic feature; material: feces | host: Homo sapiens | place: Tanzania | collected 2013-01 | reverse complement strand
GGGGGCGGCAGACCTTGCCGTAGATCTTGCCATAGATATGCATACCGGTGAAAACTGGTACGAAGCAAAATAAGGATACCGGTGAAAACTGGTACGAAGCAAAATAAAGGATACCGGTGAAAAACGGAATGAAGTGAAATAAAGATACAAGGGGGTAGATTTATGCGTCTGATTGGTATTACCGGCGGTATCGGTGCGGGGAAAACGGAAGTGCTATCTTTTATCAGACAGCATTATCTTTGCAAAATCTGTCTGGCTGACGAGGTGGCACACATTATCCAGTCGCCGGGTCAGGACTGTTATGAAAAAATGGTGGCGCTGCTTGGAAAAGGTGTGCTGGATGCGGACGGCAGGATTAACAAAAACCGTATGGCGGCACAGATTTTTCTGGACAAATCCCTGCTTAAAAAGGCGAACGATATTGTGCAACCGGGACTATGATTCCATCCGAAAAGCTCTTGAAATCATATGTTTATGCATCCCCGGAGGTAAGAAGGCGGAGACTGAAGGCAAACAGAGGTTACAGTGATGAAAAAATCACGGGAATTATGGGCAACCAGCTTACGGAGGAGCAGTACCGTAAGAACAGTGATTTTGTGATTGATAACAGTGACAGTCTAAGCGCAGCCTGTGACCAGATAAAGAACAGACTGGAGGCATATACGTGGCAGGAGTAAGCAGGAAAAAAACGACGATGACGCAAAAGGAAAAAGCACAGATGGTGTTCGGTCTGGACATTGGCACCAGAAGCATTGTGGGGACCGTGGGATACCGGGACGGCGAGAGGTTTATCGTAAAGGCGGAATGCGCAAAGGAGCATGAAACCCGTGCTATGCTGGACGGACAAATCCATGATATCCGTAAGGTAGGCAGTACCATTAAAGAAGTAAAGGAAACGCTGGAGAAGGAACTGGGATTTCCGTTAAAGGATGTCTGCATTGCAGCCGCAGGCCGTGTGCTCCGTACCGTGACCATTCATGTGGAAACGGTATTTGAAGAGGACAGGACGGTGGAACGCGACGACATGTATGTGCTTTCCGCCAAGGGCGTGGAGCAGGCGTACGAGGAATTTTCGAAGGACAATCATACGGGACTGAAATTTTTCTGCGTAGGATATTCCGTTATCCGTTACTACATGAACGGCTACCAGATTTTAAATCCGGAAGAGCACAAAGCCGGAAACATCGGCGCGGATATGATTGTGACTTTCCTGCCCGAGGACGTTGTGGACGGCCTGTATAAGGCAGTAGAGCTGGCAGGCTTGACGGCAGTTAATCTGACACTGGAGCCTATTGCCGCCATTCAGGTGGCTATTCCCGAAAAATTCCGTATGCTAAACATTGCGCTGGTGGATGTGGGGGCCGGTACCTCCGATATTTCTATTACAAAAGACGGAGCCATTGCGGCATATGGAATGATACCCATTGCAGGTGACAGCCTGACGGAAACCATTGCCAGGCATTGTCTGGTGGATTTCAATGCGGCAGAGGAAATCAAGCGCCAGATTGAGGATAAAGAAGAAATCAGCTTTACGGATATCATGGGACTCCCCCAGACCATTTCCTCAAAGGAACTTTTAGAGGTGATGGAGCCGCAGATTGAGGCTATGACAAAGCCGGTTGCGGAATGCATTATGGAACTGAACGGTGATAAGCCGGTCAGCGCCGTGTTTGTGGTAGGCGGAGGCGGCAAAATTCCCGGTTATACGAAGAAGCTTTCGGAAGAACTGGGCATTGTAAAGGAAAGAGTGGCTGTCCGCGGCGGCGATGTCATGGGTTTTGTGGATTTCCCGGATTATGTGCAGAAGGACTCCTTACTGGTAACACCGGTGGGTATCTGTTTAAGCTACTACGAACAGCATAATAATATTATTTATGTGACCTTTAACGAGGAAAGCATCAAGATTTACGACAACGGCAAGCTTTCGGTTGTGGATGCCGCCATGCAGGCGGATTTCCCTAACGAAGGTCTGTTCCCCAAGCGGGGCGACGAGCTGGATTTTACGGTGGACGGAAAAAAACGCATAAGGAGAGGACAGCCGGGAGAGTCTGCCATTATCATGGTAAACGGCATGCCGGCGGATATTCACACGCCCATCAAGGCAAACGATGTGATTATCATTATGCCTTCCACGGCGGGGGAAGCGGCAAAGCTGAAAATCGGCGCGCTTCCGGAGTACCGCCAGTCCCTTACTATCAAGGTAAACGACAAGGAAGTGACGCTTCCGAAGTTTGCCATAGTAAACGGTGAAATGCAGTCCGAATTTTACGACATAAAGAACGGCGACAAGATTGAGATGCAGGCTTATTACACCGTGGAACAGGTGAAGGAGCTGCTTGATTTGTCACTGGACGGCAAGCGGGTTCTCTTAAACAACGCACCGGCTTCCCTTTCGGACAAGGTGTATGAGAACTTTTCCTTACAGATAGCGGATGCGGACGATGTGCCCGAAACCTGGGAGGCGCTGCCGGATGAAACTGATACAGTGGAGCAATCCAAAGCCGACGGTACAGCGGACCTGGCAGAGAAAGCTCCTGCTGATGGCACTGCAGACCTGACAGAGAAAGCTCCTGCTGATGGCGTTGCGGATGAAGCTGCGGAGCAGCCGGAGGAAGAGACTGTTCCGGAACCGGTTATTCACGATGTGCATGTGGTGGTAAACGGCAGCCCAATTACCCTGCGCAGCAAGGCAAGTTATGTCTACGTGGATGTGTTCGACTACATAGATTTTGATTTGAAACATCCCAGGGGTTCCGGCATTGAAACTCTGCTGAACGGAAAGTCCGCAGAGTATCTGAAAGAAATATTTGACGGCGATGTGATTGACATCCGATGGAAGGACTAAAGAAATGAGATTTTGCAGTATAGCCAGCGGAAGCAGCGGAAACTGTATTTACGTTGGCTCCGATACCACGCACCTTTTAATTGACGCAGGCATCAGCGCCCGGAAAATCGAAACGGGACTGGCGGAACTGGAACTGACGGGAAGGGATATAGACGGCATCCTGATTACCCATGAACATTCCGACCATATAGCGGGACTGGCGGTGCTGTGCAAAAAATACAGCATTCCCCTTTTTGCTACAAGAGGAACCATTAAAGCCATTGTAAACGGCAGGCAGAAAAACATTCCCGACCCGTCCCTTTTTCAGGAAATAGAAGCGGACAGCCAGATGATTATTAAGGATTTGAAGGTATGGCCCATGAGAATTTCCCACGATGCGGCGGAACCGGTGGGGTATCGTGTGGGTTACGGAGATAAAAAGGTAGCCGTGTGTACGGACCTTGGAACGTTTGACGATTATACGGTGGCGTGTCTTACCGGTCTGGATGCTCTTCTTTTGGAGGCAAACCATGACGTGAACATGCTGCAGGTGGGACCGTATCCCTATTATCTGAAGCAGAGAATTTTAGGAAACAGGGGACACCTTTCCAACGAAAATGCCGGCAGGCTTTTGGACAGGGTGCTGAATGACAAAATACATGCCATTATGCTGGGACATCTGAGCAAGGAAAATAATATGCCGGAACTGGCGCATGAAGCAGTGCGTATGGAAATCACCATGGGAGAGAGCCGGTACAAGGCGGACGATTTCCCCATTTATGTGGCAGCCAGGGATGCCCTGTCACCGGTCATCGAATTATAGGAAGAGAGGGTGCAAATTGATGAAGACATTAGTTTGCGCCTTTTTGTATAACAGGAAAGAAATGGATGAAAACCTTTTCATATGACAGGAAAACGTAGTTGCGTAATGAGTGCAAAGTTTTCCTGATAGGAGGTAAAATGATTATCAGGACAGCAACCATAGAGGATGTAGAGAAAATTGCAGCCGTGGAAGCAGCATGCTTTCCCCGGGCGGAAGCAGCGACCAAAGAGCAGTTTGCGGAAAGAGTTGCTTCTTACGGAAATCATTTCTGGCTGATGTTTAAAGGTGAAAAGCTAATCGCATTTGTGGACGGCTTTGTCACGGATGAAAAGGATTTACGGGATGAAATGTACGAAAATGCAGGGCTTCATAATGAAAACGGTGCCTGGCAGATGATATTCGGTGTAAATACACTGCCGGAATACCGGCGCCGGGGGCTTGCCGGACAGCTTTTAGAGCAGGCAATTTCCGATGCAAAGAAACAGGGAAGAAAAGGACTGGTGCTTACCTGCAAGGATGCCTTGCTTCCGTATTATGCAAAATTCGGATTTGTAAATGAAGGTGTTTCAGACTACTCCACACATGGAAATGTGGTATGGAACCAGATGCGGCTGATTTTTTAAGCAGGAAGAAAGGGGAAAACCTATGTTTTGGGACAAAGTAGCAGGTGTGTATGATTTATTTGAAAACCTTTATAACAAAAAAGTATACCGGGAGACAGGCATTCAGGTGGCAAAGCTGATAAATATAAACGATAAGGTTCTGGAATGTGCTTGCGGAACCGGCGCTATCAGTATATACATTGCAAAGAAGGCAAAAAGACTGGTTGCTACGGATTATTCGGTGGGCATGCTTAGACAGGCAAGAAAAAAGCTTTCTTCCTTCTCGAATGTATGGCTGGCAAAGGCAGATATTACGAAGCTAAAATATGCGGACAATTCCTTTGATAAGGTGGTGGCGGGAAATGTTATCCATCTTCTGCCGGAACCGAAAGCCGCACTGCAGGAGCTTACCCGTGTCTGCAAGCCGGGAGGCAGGCTGATTATTCCCACCTATATTAACGATACCAAGAGCACCAACAAAGCAGCCGTCCGTTTTCTGAAAAAACTGGGCGCCAATTTCAAGCAGCAGTTTGACGAAAACACGTACCGCGAGTTCTTTCAGAAAATGGGTTACACAGACGTCATCTATCATATTGTGGAGGGACGGATGGCATGCGATATAGCGGTGATTGAAATTCCTGAAACAAAATAGATTGAATATCGGATAAGTACCGCTGGAAATATGCTATAATGAAACGATGGTTAGCACAACCTAACCCGCAAAAGGCTATATGCATATGAGGATTGAGCGGATAAATTTTTAGAAACAGGCAGAGATATTCAATGAAAAGGAAGGAGAATGGTTCTTATGGCAAATTTAAGCGTTGAAATGTATTCTAATTGTTTACACAGAGAGGTTTCTTTTAAGATGGTCATTCCTACTGGCTGCCGGATGGATGAAAACACACCTTTTTCCAGAGAAAATTATCCTAAAAAGAAAATGAAAACCTTATTTTTACTGCATGGCTATACGGGGAAAGGGGATTGCTGGATACCGGAAGATTTGATTAAGCAATATAATTTTGCGGTTATTTGCCCGAACGGTGAAAACAGCTTCTGGCTGAATGGAATTTCCACAGGGCATGCGTATCAATCCTTCGTAGGAGAAGAACTGGTGGAGTTTGTACGGAATACTTTCGGGCTGGCGAAAGAGCGGGAAAATACCTATATCATGGGACTTAGTATGGGAGGCTTCGGCTCCCTGCACACAGCATTGGCTTATCCGGATGTGTTCAGTAAGACCGCAGCATTCAGTTCCGCTTTTGTGCAGTATGAGGTTGCGGATATGAAGCCGGGATACCGGAATGATATTGCCAATTATGAATACTACAGAGAGTGTTTCGGAAATCCGGAAAAAGTGATGGAAAGCGAGAATGTGCCGGAAACGCTGGTACGAAAAATACTGAATAGCGAGGGAACACTGACCATGCCGGAAATTTATATGGCATGTGGAACAGAAGATTTTCTGCTGGAGCCGAACAGAAAAATGCATCAATTTTTAACTAAGCAGGAAGTAAAGCATACTTATCTGGAGTGGCCCGGGGTTCATGATATGAAATTCTGGAATGAATGTGTTCAGAAATTTATTCCGGAAATGATGAAGTAAATGCAAAAGGAGATAAGCAGCGAATAACGCATAGGATACTTTATATAAAGCGGCAAAGAAGGTTTTAAATCTTCGAAAGATTTCCGCGTGGGTGGAAGCCGGGGGAGTTGCGGTGGCATTCAGAACAGCGGAGGGCTGCATTTATACGGGAGTATGTGAGGACAGAGCGCATGCCGGGAGCTTATAACGGCATCCCCCATGTGAATCTGGTTTTACTGGAAAAGAGTTTGTAAAAACGGGAGAATTTGGAATGAGAATCAAAATTTGCGGCTTAGGAAGGCGTATGTTGCAGCTGTTCTGCGGAACAACGGTATTGGCATCCGTATATTTATTGTTAGGTTATTTTGGCTGTTATGAAAAATGGTTCCGGGGACCGGCGGGAATTGGAAAAGAACCGGTCTACTGGCTTTTGCGGCTTGGAATTGTCATTCTGGTAGAAAATATTATTTTCTGGACAGGCATTATTATGGTGTACCTGACATCGGAACAGCTTGGCATCCGGTGGAGAGTGTTGGGAATCGTGTGTGGGTGGATTCCCATAGCCCATCTTGTTATGCTGCATATTATCATTAAAACCGTGGGTGATGAGGTAAAACTGGAAAAGACACGAAGCAGAAGAAATGAACAGAGAAAAAATCAGGAGGTGTGTCATACCAGGTATCCGATTCTGATGGTGCATGGTGTGTTCTTCCGGGATTTTGAACATTTGAATTACTGGGGAAGGATACCGGCGGAACTGCAGGCAAATGGCGCTGTGATTTACTATGGAAACCATAACAGTGCGGCGGCGGTAAAGGACAGTGCAAAAGAGCTGGCAGCCCGCATTCATCAGATTGTCACAGAAACCGGCTGTGAAAAGGTGAACGTAATAGCCCATTCCAAAGGAGGACTGGACATGCGAACAGCTATCGCCCTTACGGATATTGCCCCCTGTGTGGCATCGCTTACGACAATCAACACTCCTCACAGAGGGTGTCTGTTTGCGGATTATCTGCTTACGAAAATACCGGAAAAACAGCAGCATGCGGTAGAAAATCTGTACAATACCGGTGCAGCAAAATTAGGAGATCAGAACCCGAATTTTCTGGCTGCTGTCCATGACCTTACCTTTACAAACTGCACCAAGTTGAATGAAGAAGTAAAGGATAATCCCAATCTGTATTACCAGTCCGTGGGCTCTAAGCTGAACCGGCCCACATCCGGTAGATTTCCGCTCAATTTTACCTATCATCTTGTAAAACACTTTGACGGACCAAACGATGGTCTTGTGGGAGAGGAATCCTTCCGGTGGGGACAACAATATCAGTTTTTGACGGTGAAAGGGAAAAGAGGAATATCCCATGCGGATATGATAGATTTGAACAGGGAAAACATCCCGGGTTTTGATGTGCGTGAATTTTATGTGCAGCTTGTGGCAGATCTGAAGAAAAGAGGATTTTAAAATGAATAGCAACGGAGCCCCGGTACATAAAAGTAAGAGGGGCAAAGGCGCCGGAAATGCAGGGAACAACGTCTGCTGGAGCATGTGAAGAGTGTTTCGGTCAAGGGGATTTTCCATGTGAAGCTGATTGATGCCTCCCCATCGGCATCAATGTACGCAACCTATGCCAATGTCCATGATGAATTGCAGGAAATTTATATTAAGACACCGGATGCAAAAACAGGTAATGCTTTCAACACTAGAAAATATTGCGTTTTCGCCATATCTGTGACATACTGACAGAAAGGCAGAAGAAATTATCTGATAAAAATTTATGATAAGGAGATGTGCTTTTTGAACAAGTGCAGAACAATGGAGCTTTAGACTCCTCTAATATTCTATATGGAGAGAGAACGATGAATATATCCATAAAAAAGAAACCGTTGGTTCATACTGAAAGGCTTACCATTAAGCCCTATTCCGCAGCAGACAGAGAACAGTTGGCGGAGCTTCTTACCAACGAAGAAATTACGAAGACCTTTATGGTTCCCGATTTTGAAAACAGGGAGCAGGTATATTCTCTGGTGGATAAGCTGATTTTGTTCAGCCGTATAGAGGATACGGCTCATTTAGAGTATGGTATTTATTTGGACAACCGCATGATAGGGTTTGTGAATGACTGTGGGACAGAAGAGGATGCCATTGAAATAGGCTATGTCATTCATCCAAAGTATCAAGGGCACGGTTATGCCACCGAAGCGGTGAAGACTGTCTTGAAAGAACTGCAGGAAATGGGATTTCAGAAGGTGATGGCGGGTTTTTTTGAGGAAAACACCGCCAGCCGAAAGGTGATGGAAAAAGCCGGAATGTATCTTACAAATGAAGTGGAAGAAGAGGAATACAGAGGAAAACGGCACAAATGCTTTTATTATGAGATGTGTTTTCCACAGTTTGTGACCTTGCGGGAGAAGCCGGAGATTGCGGAAAAAGCGTCAGAATGGTTTCATAGCAAATGGTTTGTGCCTATGGAAGCTTACCGGGGAAGAGGAATTGCAGGGCGGCTTTTGCATATGGCAGTGGAAGATTTGCGGGCCCAAGGTATTTCGCCGGTGTATCTGATAACGGATCACATCGGATTTTACGAAAGATACGGCTGGGAGTTTCTATGTATGGTGCAGGGAGACGGCGAAGCGGAGCAGACGAGGATGTATATACACCGGTAAGATATGGAGCGGTCAAGAATGTATATACACCGGTAAGACGCGGAGATGGGAGAAAGCGGGATGAATACAGAAAAAAAGAATACGGCATATTACCACCTTCCCGGTCTGTTTGAATTCTATGAGCTGTACCGTTTGTTTTTGCCCCTGTTCAGGGAGCACCGGGAATATTTTTATGACTGGTGCGATATCGGTTCTGTATACGGAGCACCGGCGGATTGTCTGTGGGGCGGCGGACGGGTCGGCTTTGGCGACAACCGTCCCGAAGAGGTGCTTGCCCTGATGCGGGAATATGGGATTTCCGCCCGGCTGACCTTCAGCAATTCTTTGCTTCAAAAGGAGCACCTTTCGGACAAAAAATGCAATGAGCTCTGCATCATGTTCGGGGAAAGCAGGGAGCCGGCAAACGGTGTCATCGTGCATTCCGATTTGCTGGCGGACTATTTACAGGAGCATTATCCGGGGCTGTATCTGGTGTCCTCCACCACGAAAGTGCTGACGGATTTTTCAGAGCTTACGGAAGAACTAAACAGAAAAGAATTTCGTTATGTGGTGCCGGATTTCCGGTTGAACAAGGCTTTTGATAAATGGGGTACCCTTTCGAAAAAGCAAAAAGACAAGGTGGAATTTCTTTGCAACGAATGCTGCTTTTTCGGATGCAAAGACAGAAAAAACTGCTACGAAGCGGTCAGCCGCAAAAGCCTCGGCGAAGATGCAGAACATTACTGCAGCGCACCGGATGCAGGAGAAGGGTATCGTTTCTCCAAAGCCATGGAAAATCCGGGCTTTATCGGCACCGGGGATATTACAAACGTTTATCTGCCCATGGGCTTTTCACAGTTTAAAATCGAGGGCAGAGGACTGGGCAGCGCGCTGGTACTGGAATTTTTACTGTATTACCTGACCAGACCAGAGTACCGGATACATGTCAGGGAAAGCATCTATCTGGACAATATGCTGGATTTGTTTTGATTTTGTTACCTATTTATAAAAAAACAATTTGGGGAGGAACAGGGGAATTGAAAAAAATAAAAGTATTGAATTTATATGTGTGGATATTTGGGGTAGCGACCATGCTGCTTGGCATTTTCAGTATTCTGCATCCGCGTTTTCAGAATATTGTGACCGTATTGTTTATGGTGCTGATGACAGCTATGTGTATTTATTGGAAAAACAAAGGGAAACAGCAGGATAAGGTTCCTTCCGGGGGAAAGATACTCATTGCGGCATTTTTGGGATCCTGTATGGTTTATTATGTAGGTGCCTTCTTTGCACCTTTATTTCCACGGCATATGCTTTATGAATACAAATCCGATATTAAGAAATTAAAGGAAGAATACAGGGAAGCATATTTCTTTTTTCCGGATGCGATACCGGAGGAAGCAACGGAGGTAACGTGGGTGGTATGTCCGTCAATGATGCAGGGAAGCGGTTATGAATTTCTGGGATTCAAGGCATCGGAAGAGTACATAAATTCGATTGTGGCTAAGTACAAGGAAGAAGCACATGTGAGAAACCGGTCGGAGGAGTCCTATGATAAAAAGGTATTTGACAATTATCTGGGTGAATTCTCTGAGACAGCAGTAGATTACGAGCTTTACAATAATAATGACTGGAATCATGAACGGATGTGGGGAATTCTGGTTTCAAAAGAAAATGGATATATAGGATTTTACTGCCAGTAACATCTTTTGTAATACAAACAGGTCATATATTGGGTAAAGGAAATAACAATGACGGTATACAAGTATGGAAAGGAAGAAGCATCCGTCATCTTAATTCAGCCGGTGGGCGACCATGACATCAATCTGATGGAAGAGGAAGCAGTAGCCATTAAGCGGCTGACAAAAATGGATTTCGGATTGTTTGCGGTAAAAGTGGATAACTGGAATGCCGATTTGTCACCCTGGCAGGCACCGGCGGTTTTCGGAAACGAAGCGTTTGGTGACGGGGCTGCGCATACACTGGATGTGATTTTACAGCTATGCCTGGATAAAGAACGGAAATATTACATCGGCGGATATTCTCTTGCAGGACTTTTTGCCCTGTGGGCATCGTATCAGACCGGAGTGTTTTCGGGAACTGCCGCAGCTTCTCCGTCCATGTGGTTCCCGGGCTTTCTTCCTTACATGAAAGAGCATGAAATCAGGAGCAAGGCGGTGTACTTAAGCCTTGGAGACAGGGAAGAAAAAACGAAAAATCCGGTTATGTGCACGGTCGGCGACTGCATCCGCAAGGCGCATGCGTACCTTGCCGGGCAGGGAACAGAATGCATGCTGGAGTGGAATGCGGGAAATCATTTTAAGGAACCGGAAATGAGGACGGCGAAAGCCTTTGCCTGGGTGATGAAAGAACAGAAAGAGTATTTTGGAGGATAAATCATGGCAGAGAAATATCAGGACGAAGGGCTTAAGGGCAATGAAAAAATAGAAGAAGCCATTGCAGCATTGCAAAAAGAGGCAACACCGGAGCAACTTGTCCATACGCTTACCGTGATACGGCGCCGGGTGCGGGAAGGCGGGCAGCTTATCGTGGCGGTAGAGCCGTCCCTGACTCAGACGCAAATGAATGTAAGGGTGGTAAAAACCTCGGACGGGGCGGGCTGGTGGACTGCATTTACCGGCTTTGAAGAAGAACTGAAAGGTGCGGATAGTGTGAAATCCACCTTTCTGACGGACATGGGAAAGCTGTTTCAGGCGGCACTTACAGTGCCGGACATTCAGGGTGTCATCTTAAATCCCTGGAACCGCACACTGATGCTGGATAAGCACCTGATAGAAATTTTGTTGCCTAAAAAAGAGTGATATATTTATAATTTGGAAGAAAGCAGCACACAATATCCCACCCATGCATTATAAAAAGTTCAATGCACTGATAGAAAAGGTGGAAGAAGAACTTTAGGGGAAGCAAAAAAAAAATTGACAAATTGCTTCCAATAAAATGTGAACAGAAGAAGCAAATAAAAGAAAAAGTGAAAATTGCTTTAAAGTAAATTGGTGTAGGAGAAGCAAATTAGATAATTTTAAGAATTTGCTGCCAGAAAATAGAAGCATGAGGTAAAAAATGAAAAAAATGAGAATAACTATAATTGTATTGATTTTAATAATATTAGTAGTTGGATTATTTGTTATAGTAAATTGGATTCCAGATAAATATGCAATAAAAGAAGATGATTTTAATAATTATGAGTCGTATATATTGGTTCAAGAGGTACATTATACAGGAACCGGCTGGATTCAGATAGGAAATGAAAATGGCTATTTTTTGCCGGAAGCGTATATTGATATAAATTTAATAAACGGAAATATATTGCCGAAGATGGAAATGTACAATGAAGATTATGTAAATACATTTTTATGTATAGTAGAACATAAAGGAAAAATGAAACATGTTGCTTTTGAGAATGAAATAGCGTCTTATTATATAGTTGAATGGTATCCAGTATATCCAATATTACGAGATACGATATTACCTAATTGGATGTATCCTAAAGCCTTTATGACGTGGCATGAAGTTAAATGAAAATCTAAATCTCCCAATTATGTTTCTGTTTACCGGACAGGTAGTGTTTTATTGCAACCAATCTTACACCGCGAGAGAAGGATATAACCAGATTATCATATTCGCTTATCTCTCCTGTTGGAGAACCTTATACGGTAACAACAATTGAAGCAGTTAATAGTACTGGTGTTTTAACAGCAACTATAGATGGGCCCAATC
>OQVP01000742.1_pt1 | contig 12241 bp, 8 predicted proteins | sample 1691541 | NCBI WGS metagenome assembly OQVP01 (sample SAMN03418258, study PRJEB22391) | human gut metagenome | biome: human-gut; feature: organic feature; material: feces | host: Homo sapiens | place: Tanzania | collected 2013-01 | reverse complement strand
CTTTTCTCGCGCCGGAACTGCCGAATCAGCCCGGGCAGGCGGAAAAAGCACAGGGACTCCAGCGTGCCGATATGCAGACAGCCGGTCAGGTCGGTGTCCTCGATCATGGCCTGACAGGCGTTGTGGATGGTGTCCAGAATGGAGTGGGCGTATTCCAGAAACTGCCGTCCCTGCGCCGTCAGGATCACCCGCTTGCCCATACGGTCGAACAGGCGGGCACCAAGCTCCTCTTCCAGTGCCTTGATCTGCACCGTCACGGCAGACTGGGAGTAGCCCAGACTTTCGGCAGCCTTGGAAAAGCTTTGCAGCTGGGCTGCGCGGATCAGGGTGGTCAGCTGACGGATCTCCATAAAGAAAGACCTCTTTCCTATTAAAAAAATTCAATGAAAGAATTATTTTTATGAATTTGAATCATTTGTATGTCTATGTTAAACTAAATGTGTCAACACGTCAAGATTTATTTTGACGTTTCGGAAAATCGGCTGGGTACCCGGCGGTGAAGAGAGCGCCGCAGGGCACGCACAAGGCCGAACAGCAAAAGGAGGAAAAAATCTCTATGGAAAAGAAAAAAGCGAAGCTCGGATTGCTGCCGAAGCTGCTCATCGCCATCGTGCTGGGCATCATCATCGGCCAGTTCTTCCCGGTGTGGTTCTGCCGGGTCGTCGTCACGGCATCCAGCATCTTCAGCTCGTTCCTGAAGTTCATCATCCCTCTGATGATCGTGGCCTATGTCACCATGGGCATCGCCGATCTGAAGAGCGGCGCAGGCAAGCTGCTGCTCATCACGGTGGCACTGGCCTACGGCTCCACCCTGATCGCAGGCTCTGCATCCTATCTGGTGTCTGCAAACCTGTTCCCCAGCTTTATGAGCGAAGGCGCTCTGGAGCAGATCGCTGCAACGGCTGACAACTCTCTGGCCAGCTACATCTCCATCTCCATCCCCCCGATCCTGGACACCCTGTCTGCCGTGGTGCTGGCCTTCGTGCTGGGCCTGTGCATGTCCACCTTGCGCGGCAAGACCATCGGTGATACACTTTATAATGGCATGAAGGACTTCTCCGGCATCATCGACCAGGTGCTGCACTCTGTCATCATCCCCCTGCTGCCCCTGTACGTCTGCGGCACCTTCATCGACATGACCAAGTCCGGCAAGACCTTTGCCATCCTGGGCATCCTGTGGAAGGTGTTCCTGGTGGTCATCATCATGCATCTGGTCTGCATCTTCCTGCAGTTCTGCGTTGCAGGCGCTGTGAGCCACAAGAACCCCCTGCAGCTCATCAAGAACCAGATCCCCGGCTACACCACTGCTCTGGGCACCCAGTCCTCTGCAGCCACCATCCCGGTCAACCTGCAGTGCGCTGCGGCTGATGGCGTGAGCGAGCAGATCCGCAACTTCGTGGTGCCTCTGTGCGCCAACATCCACATGGCAGGCTCCATGATCACCATTACCGCCTGCGCAACTGCCGTCTGCCTGATGAACCAGCTGCCCATCAGCCTTGCTACCGTGGTGCCCTTCATCATGACTCTGGGCGTTGCCATGGTGGCTTCTCCCGGCGCTCCCGGCGGCTCCATCATGACCGCTCTGCCCTTCCTGTACATGATCTTCGGCGCGGAAGCCGGTGACCCCAATGCAGGATGAGAGCTGGACGGTCCGATCATGTTCATTGTGATTTCTCCTCTCTGTTGGTCGTTTTATCGTTGATCCCGAAGGCGGGTTATGCCCGGGGGGTCTCGGATTTCGGTGTGCGGACGCCGGTCAGCAGGTACTGGTCCCACAGGAACAACTTGCCGTCGGAACCACGCTGACGCAGCTTTATCGGGTGCGGGGAATACGCTCCGCCGCAGGGGATGAAGAGCTTCATGCAGCCGGGCTCCTCGTTTGAAACGTGGTTCGCCCCGATGACGAGCGTATATGGCTGGCTCGGCGTATAGTTGTTGTCAGGCGTCGAGCCGGAGAAGCAGGTGAAGGGCAGATGCGGTTTCCGTCTTGAAGCTTCCGGGTTTGGAACGTATTAATTTCCGCTCAGCAAATCGCACACTTGTCAGCCATTGCAGTTCTCCTTTTCATTTCCCGAAAGAACCGACTTATTTTTTGATTTTTCTGCCCGCAAGAGAATAGAATGCGTCGGTCAACTCTCTGCCCGCGCTTATCGGGGCGTGTACTGAGCTGCCGTCCGAAAAAGCAAACGATGTGTTGTATGTGGTTTCGTCAAGAACATATACGTCGCTTTCCGACGGTGCTTCATATGACAGAACCTCGCTTATAAGACGTCTTTCCCTGACTGTTCGGAGTATTTCCTCTGCTTCTTCGGTATCGACAGGAATCTTTTCCGCTTTCGTATGATATCCTACGCAATCTGCCGCACAGTCGAAGGACAGAAACCAGTTGTCTTCCGTTTTTTCGAGACTGAACGAGTATGATGAGGAATGATCCATGCAGCCACGGCTGATATTGACCCCAGTCAGGAATTGTGCCCCTGCAAGCCCGTAAAGGCAGCAGTTGAGCTCATCCGGCACGGGGAGGGATGAGTTAATCCTTCTCCCGTCGGCAAGGCTGAAATCCGTGACATACACACTCCGATCGGTAATACCATCGACATCCTCCGGCGGCTCGGCATATCCGCTTGCCTTAGTAATCAGGTCATATTTCGCTATAATTCTTATCACATCGTTTGTTTCCTCATTTGACAGCCGGATATTCTCAGACTTCACGGGAGAACCGTCCTCTCCAAAAGAACATTCGCATGAAAAGTGCCAACCGTCGCCGCCTTTTTTTAGAGTGAATGAATGTGAGCGCCATGGTTCGGTGTCCTTTAGACGGACAGATACCGAGGTGAGCTCATTCTTTATGGACTCCGACTCGGCTTTTTCGGCAGCTTCATAATATCTGTCGGCAAGGTCGCGCAGGCAGTCAACAGCCCTGCCGCAAAGCTCGGTCTCTTTATCGATGCTGTTCCCGTCGGTGAAGGTCATTCCGGAGCTGCGCATCGGCTCGTCGGCTATGTGGAAGCTGCGTATTGGATTGCGGTATTTCCGCAATCGCCCGAGCTCGTCTTCCTCGCGGAGGATCTCAAGGAATTCCTCCGCTTCTTCGGTCGGTATCGGGAAGGAACTGAAGGATGTGTAACAGCCCTCCCGGCTCTTGACCCTGCAGCTTGCGGAGAAGAGCCAGTTTTCATCCTGCTTTTGCAGCGCGAAAGCATACACCGGATTGCTTTCCATGCCGCAGCAGGAGGTGTGGAAAGCAATGATATCATCGACAGTGTATTTCCTGCTCCCTCCACAGCCGAACAGCGCGGATACCGTAAAAACAGCAGACATTATTATCACCGCCCTCAATAATCTTCGGCATTTCATGGCGTCAGGACAGCGGTTTGCCGCACTCGGGGCAGAACTTCGGCGGCTTTGCCTGATTCTCCGGGGTGCAGCCGCAGGACACGCAGCGCACCGTTTTAGGAGCCGGCCTCGCGCATCCGCAGTTCTCGCAGAATTTTTCCGACTGACCCTCAGAACCGCAGGAACGGCAGACCCATGTCTCATTGACAGAAGTCTGAGCCGCGGCAGCCTCAACAGGCGCAGGCTTCAGAGCTCCGCAGTTGTCACAGAATTTAGCCCCGATGGTCTTTGAACCGCAGGAGGGACAAACCCATTCCCCGCCGCCCGGTTGGGGAGCGGGTGCGGAGACGGGACGGTCATATTCAGCGCGGATACGGTTCATCATTCCGTCGCCGTCAAAGACACGATAACGATTGCTGCGGCGCATCAGTATATCCGCAAGCTCGCGCATTTTCTGCTTGTATTCGCGGTAGAGGTCGGTGAAACGGCTTTCGGGACGGTTTCCGTAACTCAGTTCAAGTTCAATCTCGTCAAACCACGGGGAATCAACATGGATTGTAATGTTGAATTCATAATCGTACTCGTAACGGGGCGGATGGCAGCTCGTCTCGTTGCCCTCGGAATCCTTACAGAAGATCTCCTCCTTGTTTTCCTTGATGTCCGTTTCAACATTCCTTACCTGTGAGAAGCTGATAAGATCCGGGTTGCCGCTGCGCCAGTTTGAAAGCCTCGTGACGATGAAACGCTCCCTTATCGGGTCAATATAAACTTTCTTGCTTCCGTCAAAGGTGACAGTCGGCAAGAAATCATCGAGCCGCCGCTTGTTATCTTCGCGGTAGGCGAGCTGCTCCTTTATCTCAGCGACTGTTGAATTCCTGCGATCGCTGAAAAACGGGGAGAGCTTTCCTGCGCAGTCCTTGCAGAGGTTGCCGTCCTCGAGCTTGCGATTCCCGAGAAAACCGATCTTGGCACCGCAGACGTCACAGTATTTTTTGTCAAATAATCCCATTATAAGGAGCCTCCTTGTTTTTTGTCGGCCGTCAGCACGACCCATTTGGCGTTATCCGCATCGAGACTGTATCCGCAGAACGAACAGCAGTGTTTTTCGTCAGGAATGAAATTGGCTCCGCAGGACGGGCAGTCCTTTTCGATGAAAAGCTTTCCGTCCGTCTTTCTTTTATCGGGGTGTCTTGCTCTTTGCAGAGTGAGTGTTCTTCCGGTTTTCTTCGTGTACGGTTTTTTGTTTTCGGGGAGATACGTTTCGCTTACGCAGACATCGGCGGTTATCGTGGTTGTGTCCTCCGTGTTGACGACTTTTTTCAGAATGATCGTACCTACGCTGTAGTCAAGCAGCTCATCGCTGCCGGCGTCCTTGTAAAGAGCTTCGGTTATGCAGGATCGGAGGTAGTTTTCCGAATAAAGCTCAATCCGCTTCGCCAGCTTATCGTGCCTCAGCTTCCGGGCAAACGCCAGAGCCGTCAGTGCCGCAAGCACCAGAATCGCCGTGCCCACACCTGCCGCCAGGGATATTTCGGTATCCTTTATCAGGTAGAGGCAGAGAAATTCGGAGAGAAACAGTACCGTCATGCACCCGAGCAGCAGCAGAAACTTTCTGAGATTGTTCCCGATATGCTCGTAGATCTCAAAAACCTCGGTCTGCCAGTCGTAAAAATCCGTTTGAATCCTTGCGCCGCAGTATTCGCAGACTACCTGCTGACTGCTGAGCGTGACCTCGGCACCGCATGACGGGCAGATCACCTTGGCTTTTCCGGCATAGAAGGTTTTTTTGCCGTTACCGCAGTCAACCGTCTGAACATGCCGCGACTGAAGGACTCGCAGACAGGCGTGCTTTCGGTAGATCTCGTGCTCGACCTCAGAGTTCTTCGCGGAAATCAGGCGCTCAAGTGCGCAGCACTCAAGCTCGGCTTCACGCCATTCCCTACCGTCGTCCTCCCATGTCCGGAACCCGATTTTCTGTCCCGGACTGAGGTCAGCCACGCGGATGTCACGGTAAAGGCTGTGCCTTGCGAGACTGTCGATCTGGAGCTCGATGTTTCTGCGGAAGGTTTTATCCATTCTGATCGGCAGCAGGCTTTTATCCGCTTTGGCAAGGGGGCACAAAACATTTTCATATGCGTTTCGGATATTGCGGCGCAGTCCCATATTTGCAAGCGGCGTTTCACGCTTTGCGAGAAGTCTTTCATACTTCGCCTTTTTCCTGTTTTTCGCAAGAAAGCACGAGAAATCGATATCAATGATCTTTTCGCCGATATAATACGCACAGATCACGGCAAAGGCCGCCGCTATCCAGAATGCATCTGACAGACTCATAACTACCTCTTGTTCTTGTTATTACCGCTTTTTTCCCCGGCTTCTTCTTTTTTGCCCGGTGCCACAACGCTGTGTGTCATCACCACAGTCAGAAAACCGCCGACAACAACAGCCATACAGTACAGAAGGAAATCCGCAGGATTGCCTTCCGGAGCGAGCTTATACTCGCCCTTTCTGGTTCGATAGACCTCGACCGTGACCTTGTCCCCGGAGCTTATATCTCTGTAGAAAGTATCCTTTCCGGTGTAGGTCTTTCCATCGACGTCAAATGACAGCTTGGCCTCGTACTTCCAATCGGTTGTGTTGCCGTCGGAGTCCTTTATCGCGATTGGCTCGTAATCCTGAACGACTGCGCTGACCTCCCGCACGTCGTCGGAGTTCTTGTACTCATGGCTTGCGGTTCTGCTCGAGACGATGCCGCAGACGCCTGCAACAAACAAGGCGAAGCAGAGCAGCACCGCCAGATAAGAATAAATATCTTTCTTCGGGGGGTTCGGTTTTTCATTCATTGTGACTCCTTCTCGGCAGAATCGGGTAAAGGGACTTGAGAAGCGCGCAGATGGCTTTCTCGCTCGTTCTGCCATATTTCGCGGACATCCTGCCGCCGTCCGCTGTTTTCCGGCATACCGTCAGGCTGCTGCCGGTTTTTATATTCTCCACGGTACTGCCGGGGTATATGTCGGAGTATTCCGTGATGGTTTCTCCGTTGAGCAGCACCATCGGGGGGGTCGCTGAAGCTATAGGAGTTGCCCAGCGAACCGTAGTCGTTCTCTGCCGTGACACTCGGAAGAGAGTACTTGACGCCGACATACCGGGCAATCGTACAGCCCTCTGCCGATGTCATGATGCCGAGAGTGCCTGCGATGACCGCAGCAACTACGGTGACGACGAGCGGTCTTGCAAGTTTGCATGTATTATTTTTATTTTTTACTCCTAATTTGCAATAGCAGCTTCCGATCGCTTAACGATTGAAAGACGTACCGAGCATCTTGTGATACCATTATAATGCATATTCCGACTCTTGTCACTGTCACAAGGGACAGTTGTTTCGCTGAAACAAAAAATTCTCCGGAGGAAAGTCATCATTTTGTATCCCGCAGCGTCGTCACGACCGGCTTGTTCTCTGCAGCCGTGGTGATCGGATCTTCCTTGTTGTTGAATCCGCCCTTCTCAATCATGTCCGAGATGTTCCGTCTGACACCGCTGACCGACAAACCGAACTTGTCGGCAATCTCACGGTAGGTGAAGCCGCGTATGCAGTGACGGAGTGTTTCAATCTGTATCGGTGAGATATGGCTTGAGAGCATATCACGCTCTGCTCCTGCCGTAAAGCTGCGTATTTCTCCCTCTGCTGCCTATAACGGCTGTAAATGTTTTTGCATGCCGTGTGCAGCCAATCATCGGCGCCGAGAATAATTGGTATACCCGCACCGAAACTGTTGACATAAAAGGTATACTATGTTAATATATGCTTGATGACGGATTCTTTCGGTTGGATTGCCCGAAAGAACATCAGTATTAATCACAAGGAGGTACACTAATGAAGAAAAGAGTTTTGGCACTATTGCTGACTCTCGTTATGCTCGTCAGCTGTTTTCCGATGAATTTGATCGCGAAAACAAGCAGCAGCATAGCAGGCACAGCCGACGGGCCTCTTTCCCTCACGGCACGCGAAAGTAAAAGCGGCTTTGCGACCGGACGTGAAGGCAAGGGTTCGACTGCGAACACACATCATGGAAAGCTGAATACCGACAGGTTCGAGCTTTCAAGCACCCCCTTCTCCGAAAACGATGCCGCCGCATCGTTGAGAGCCGGCGACGAGGTGACATTCATAGTTGTTTTGAAGTCCGCCTCATTGCTTGGAAACTACTCTGTAAGGGAAATTTCCGAAAGAACAGAGGCAGTCAAGTCTCAGGAGTCGAAACAAATCAAGGCGATTGATTCTGCGAAAAAGCAGGCAGCCGAGGCTCTCGGCAAATCAAAGCACGAGTTTGGTTTTGATTATACGGTTGCAATGACAGGCTTTTCCGTCACGACCGCATACGGCAACAGGAAAAAGCTTGAGGCACTCAACGGTGTTGAAAGCGTTTATGTTGCACCGACTTTTGCTTTGCCGGAAACGGATTATGATCTTGCACCGCTTACAAACAACGCTTCAACGATGATCGGTTCGGACATACTCAACAATTCCGGCTACGGCGGAAAGGGCATGAGAATAGCGATTCTTGACACAGGAATCCTTGTTACACACCCGAATTTCGCCGCATTGCCCGATGACAAGCTTGATGACCCTATCACAAGACAGAGCGTCGATGATATTTGGTATACGCTTAATGCGGGCAAAAGCACCCCGAAGCTTAATCGCTCGTATTACAACACGAAGCTTCCGTTCATCTTCAATTATGCCACAGCTGATTTTGACGTATCGAACACATATGCAGGTTCGGATCACGGAACGCATGTTGCAGGTATTGCTGCGGCAAACAAGATTGAAGGAAGTAAGGCTGTCGGTGTTGCTCCGGACGCACAGCTTGTCGTTATGCAGGTTTTCCAGTCCGGCGGCGGTGCAGGTTGGGCAACAATACTTGCCGCAATGGAAGACTGCGTAAGGCTTGAAGTCGATACCGTAAACCTTTCACTCGGTGCTGCGGCAGGCTTTACCGATGTTCCCACCATGATGGAAACGATGAACAAATTCCTCGAATCCGACATTCAGATTATTATCGCTGCCGGCAACGATACAAACAATGCATACGGCAACAGGTGGGGCATGAACATGTCTCTTCTTCCGAACCCCGATACCGGTCTCGTCGGTACTCCGTCAACGTACAGTGCTGCCATCTCCGTTGCTTCCGTTGATAACGACGGTTACGAACAGCTGTACATCACTGTCGGCGGGGCGGATTTCGGCTATCAGGATACAGCAGCAACCTCTGCAACAAGCTTCATTGCAAATTTCAGAAACCGTGAACTTGAATATGTTATGGTTCCCGGTTACGGCGCTGAGGCAGATTATGCAGGCATTGACGTAAACGGTAAGGTCGCCGTTGTTTCACGAGGAGGCAATTCTTTCCCTGAAAAGCAGAGCATAGCTCAGGCTAACGGTGCAATTGCATGTGTCGTTTACAACAACACCATGGGCATTGTAAACATGCAGATAAATGACGGTGCGGGCAATATCCCTGCTGTCAGCGTAACGAAAGCGGCAGGTCAGGCTTTGCTTACCCAAGCAGAATCGGGCAATGCTGTGTTCAGAGTTTGCAATGCGGACACACAGCTTTTCCATATCGACAGAACGATAAGCAGCTTCTCTTCCTGGGGAGTAACCCCGGATTTGAAGCTTAAGCCTGAAATTTCAGGCGTCGGCGGAAGCATTTATTCGACGGTCGATCCTGCAATATCGGGTTCTTATTACGGAAACATGAGCGGAACGTCGATGGCATCACCGCAGATTGCAGGTGCAATGGCTGTTCTTATCCAGTATTTGGATGAAAACTATCCTGAACTTTCCGGGGCTGAACAAAGGCGAGTTGCTGCGGCTCTGCTTATGAGCACCGCAAATCCCCTGTTTGCAACCGACACACTTGAGTATTCACCTCGTGCACAGGGCAGCGGCCTTGCCGATTTGGTTAAGGCAACCACAACAAAGGCATACCTTACCGGCACTTCTGCTTCAGAGGGAAGACCGAAGGCTGAAATAGGAGATAATGACAGTAAAGACGGCATTTTCAATTTCAGTTTCGAAATCAACAACCTCACGGACGAAGTTTTGACCTATACGCTTGACAGTTCTCTTCTGACTGAAAGCATTTACGGAGACAGGTTTATTGCCGCTGCACCTTACGGTCTTACGACCCGTGTAACGTTTGAAGGAGGAAATACCGTTAACGTTCCGGCAAACGGCAGGGTAACAGTTAATGCGGAAATCAGTTTGACTGATGCCGACAAAGAATACATGAACAGATTCCCCAACGGAATATTCGTTGAAGGCTTTGTCTATGCCGTTCCTGTTTCAGGTTCGGAAGCTGAACAACCCGTTTCGCTGGTAATGCCCATTGTCGGTTTCTACGGCGATTGGTCCGCAGCGGACATTTTCGACAGCGAAAAAGAATCGGAATACAGTCTCTATCCCGTCAGGATATTCACCAACAACGCACAGCTCGGCACAAACCCGTACATCAGAACCGGCAGAGCAGGAGATGCATATAATGCATTTTCCTACAGCAATCCCCTCGCTGAAATTGATTACGGTATGTTAAGAAATGCGCGCACTCTCCGGATCACCGTGACCGACAGGAATACGGGCGATGTTTACTTTGACATCAGCGGAGAATACCAGACAAAGAGCTACTATAACGCTGCTTACGGACAGGTTATTCCCGGCTACCTGCTTGCAGGAGAAGGTGACGTTTGGGACGGGAAAGACTTGGACGGCAACGAGCTTCCCGACGGAACTGTTGTAACATACAAAATGGAAGCCTACCTCGATGACGGCGACGATTTTGTTGACGACAGCATCGTATTTGATGTGACTCTCGACTCCGCCGCACCGCAAATACTGAATGGCGCGGATCTGCAGTCCGCAGTTTCTTTCGACGAAGAAAACGGACGTACCTATCTTAACCTTGAGCTGCTTGAAAATCGCTACATTGCGGCAGTTCTTTTTGAAAGCAGCAACGGCACGATCATGGGCAAGTTCGAGGTTGAAAACACTCCGGGAGAAGTTTTCAGCGGAAGGTTCGACATTACCGGCTTCGGCAATGAATTTACCGTTGTTGTTGCTGATTACGCCTGCAACGAAACTGTTATCGATGCATTCCTTAACCTCGGCGATCATACCGGCGGCGACACGGGTCCCGCTGCGTTGGACAGCAGTCGCATTTACGGATGTGAGACTTACGATGCGGCAGCGGTTGAAGGCGGTTGGTTCAGTGCGAATAAAACTGACCTCTCCGATGCGAGAAACGAAACATTCGATTCTGCGAACAGATATTATTCAGCCGAATATGTTAACGGCTATCTTATTGCGCAGAATGCGGGGACCGGGTCACTGGAGCTGGTGACTCCGTCGGGAACCTATTGGAAAACAAAGACTCTTGTTGCTCAAAGCGGCAAAGTCGGCGAAAACGGCGTATGGGTTCTTTACGATATGGCAATGGATTACTCCGATACAAGAACAGCTCTGCTTGATCCGTGGGATTCCGCTTCCGGAACCGACTTCCTTCTTGCCGTCGGTTGGGCATACAAGGGAGATAACAATAACGACGGAAAGGACGACGGTTACAATGCATTGTACAAGATTTGGACTTCCAAGTGGAACAACCAGGTCTTTGTTGACGAGATTGGGCCGATCACGGGCGAAAACGGTTCATCGGAGATTCTCTGTCTCGGAATAACGACCGAAGGCAGCATCTACGGTATCGGTACAAACGGCTGTCTGTATGCATTGGAACTCAATACAGCCGGCAACGGTGCGGAAACCGTACTCATTGGGGAAACAGATTTTGTAAATTATCCGGGTTTTGGCGGAGCAAACGTTATTCAGTCAATGGGCTACGACCACAACACGGATACAATGTACTGGTTTGCACACAGTCAGGTTCCTCAGGGTGCCGTATATGTAAATATTAACGTAACGTATACCGTCAACCTCGAAACTGCTGCATGCACCGAAGTCGGAACCTATGGCCCCGGCGGTCAAACATGTTTGTTCATTCCCAACAGCATTGAATCCGATCTCTTCCAAATGGGAATCAATGCGACCGGGTTCTCACTTGAGCCGTATTCCACAACAATGGTTCAAAATCAGACTCGTCAGATTAAAGTCGCGTGGCAGCCGTGGAATGCACAAGCAAACGGCGTCATGTGGTCAACATCAAATGAGAACATTGCCGTTGTTGATGCCAATGGCTTTGTAACGGCAGTTTCGGAAGGAGACGCAGTTATCACCGCCACGGGTCAGGTATGGGATCCCTATCATTGGGATAATGAAACCGGCACAACGGTACCCACTTGGGTGGATTACAGTTCGGAGTGCAAGATCAAAGTCGTGAAAGCGGAGGATGCCCTCTACGGCTTTGTTGTTGAAGATTTTTCAAACATCGGCAACCGATTCACATGGTTCACGTATGCTGACAAAACACCCACTGCAATAACATCACTCGGAAAACCCATGGTAACATATTACGATCCGACATCCGGAGAAAATGTCACTGCCAATGCGCTCTGGCAGGGCGGTGCATATTACAACGGATATGTTTACACCGTAATGGTGCAGGCACGTACCGCTCCGGACGGAACTTTCGGCGGTGCTTCGGTGCTTTATCGCAGTCCTGTTACAAAGGGTGCGGTTCCCGCTGAAACTGTAATCGGCGAACCGGAAGAAATCGGATACACCATCGGTATTGAAGTTGGAAACATCGGCTTTGATTACAACACCGGTCGTATGTACGGCGTTGATCTTACAAACGGCGGTTTGTGCATTGTGGATCTTGAAACGGGGTCAATTGACCCGCTCGGAACTTTCTCCGGCGATATTGGGTTTTTCGCCCATTCCACTTTTCCCTCATCCGGC
>OQVP01000739.1_pt1 | contig 12298 bp, 10 predicted proteins | sample 1691541 | NCBI WGS metagenome assembly OQVP01 (sample SAMN03418258, study PRJEB22391) | human gut metagenome | biome: human-gut; feature: organic feature; material: feces | host: Homo sapiens | place: Tanzania | collected 2013-01 | reverse complement strand
GTGCAAAAAATCAAGCAATCAACGCAGTTGCTCAAATAGTCTATCTATTTGGGCAACTATACGTTGCTGTTCCATTACAGGTGGTAATGGTATGACAATTTCTTTCACTTTCGCAACACTTATACCTCCAATAATGCCTGTCTTATTTAGATTGAACAATTCAACGAATGATGGAGACTGTAAATAGTAGTATATGAATTTTCCTATTTCCCAAAATGGAGCAAAACAACAAAGTTTGTTACCGAAGCATACATCTTGATTAAGAATAGCTATTTTCTTTCCTGCACTTCCTCCCTCAATACACATCAATACGGAATTTGCAGGTGCTATTTTAAAGTTTTGTTCATATTGCAGGGGAATCGAAATGCCATTGTTATACACAATTTTATTGTTAAAGCCAACATCTTTTGTTCCGATATAATACCGTCCTTGAACGTTCGTAAATTTAGCTTGTTTCTCAGTTTCGCTAATACTGTTTCCTGTATAGACAGAAGTAACGCATGAAAGCTTTGTCCATAAATCTTTTTCGCTTTTCTTTCTGTAAGCCATTCCGCCTCCTTCGGTGCTTCCGTTTTTTCGTTATATTTTTACGATTGTTCCGATTTTTTCACCGAGAACAGCTTTTTTGATATTTTTCGGGTCGTTGAGATTAAAAACAAGAACAGGCAGGTTGCTGTTCTGTGCAAGTGCCGCAGCGGTGTTATCCATAACGCCGAGGTGCATTTCAAGAAGCTTGTCATGTGTTACGGTTTCGAATTTGACTGCGTCATCAAATTTGTTAGGATCCTTGTCAAATACACCGTCAACATTTGTGGCTTTAAAAAATATATCCGCGCCTATTTCGGCTGCTCGCAGCGCAGCGCCGGAATCTGTGCTGAAAAAAGGACTTCCCGTCCCGCACCCGAAAATAACCGTTCTGCCGCTTTCCATTAAACGAACGGCTTCGTCTTTATTGAAAGGAACGGCTACTCTCTGGATATCAAGCGCCGTCATAACGACTGCGTCGTTGCCGAGTTGTATCAGTGCTTCCTGAAGTGCGAGTGAGTTCATAACGGTGGCGAGCATACCCATATGATCTGCACGGGTGCGATCCATTGTTCCGCTTGATCGACCTCGCCAAAAATTGCCGCCTCCGACAACAATTCCTATCTGCACACCCATGTCGGTGCATTCTTTGATTACCTTGCAGATATCGGTAACCGTGTCGAAATCTATTCCGGAGCCTTTTTCTCCGGCGAGAACCTCACCGCTTAATTTTAACAGGATCCGTTTGTAAACAGGTTTCATACTTTCCTCCTAATTCAATCTATATGTATTTTACTTTATTTTGACCTTTATGTAAAGTGAAAAATATAAATCTTGACTATTTTTTTGTGTTTGATATAATTTTCATGTGCGAAAGCGACGAATTATTTTTTTCGGAGGTAATAAAATGCTTACTCAAAAAGATTTGACCGGTATTCTTGACAATTTCTCCCTTGCGGGGAAATTTGTTTCCTGTGTCCCGATTGACGACGGTCATATCAATGACACTTTCAAAGTTACATATGAAATAAACGGAAAAGAGATACATCACCTTTTGCAGCGCATAAACACCGAGGTCTTCAAAAATCCCGATCAACTTATGGCGAATGTAAATTATGTTACGTCTTTTTTGCGTGACAAGGTAATAGCTTCAGGGGGAAATCCCGAACGCGAGACTCTTTACTGCAAGCCGTGTAAAAACGGAAAAAAATATTTTACGTCAAACGAAGGCAAAGTATGGCGCCTTTACAATTATGTGGAAGATTCATTTTCCTACAATTCGATTGAATCGCCGGAAGTGTTTTTCAGAGCGGGTCAGGCATTCGGCAATTTTCAACGCAACCTGTCCGATTTTCCGATAGACAGACTTTATGAAACGATTCCCGATTTTCACAATACCGCAAAAAGATATAAAAATCTTTGTAACAGTATAGAGAAAAATGCTTCCGGACGCGCTGAATATGCCGCTTCGGAAATCGAATTTGCACGGGCGCGGCGGGACGAAACATACATTCTTACGGGAAAAGCCGAGATCGGTGAGCTTCCTATCCGTGTTACTCACAATGATACAAAATTGAATAATGTTCTTTTTGATAAAAAAACCGATATGCCGATATGTGTTGTCGATCTCGACACCGTGATGCCCGGACTTTCACTCTACGATTTCGGAGATGCGATCCGTTTCGGTGCAAACACGGGTGCAGAAGACGAGAAGGATCTGTCCAAGGTTTCTCTTGACCTCGGACTATATGAGCAGTATGTACACGGTTTTCTTTCTTCCGCAGGAGACAGTCTCACGGCGGCAGAAGTCGAGTGCCTTCCGCTGTCGGCAAAAATTATGACATTCGAATGCGGGATGCGCTTTTTAACCGACTACATTGACGGCGACGTTTACTTTAAAACGGCTTACAAAGAGCATAATCTCGTCCGCTGCCGTTCGCAGTTTGCACTCGTCGCGGATATTGAGAAAAAATTCGGTGAAATGAAAAAAATAACCGCAGATGCCTATAAAGAAATCTGCGGAAAAGATATTGAAATACAGTAAAAAATTTAATATCGGCTATCCGACCCGAACCGGAAAAAGGCGGATTCGGCAGAAGTTTTTCTTATCTTCCGCAGCGGCATCACGGTGTCGAGATCACCGTCATTATCGGCGGAGTTTGTCTGTGCTGCGGTTTTCTCGTTGGGCGGGAAAAATTCGGATACCGGGAAGCGGATCTTGCGGAATGAATCGCAGGGGCTTTCGGTGTCGCAGGAGCATTCCTTTGACGGCATACAGAAATCGTATGCGGGAATAAGCATCTGTACATCTCTTTCAAGCTGTACTATTGAGAACACGCCTATTGTTACACGGACTGCTTTGTTTGTGCTTTGCGGACCGAAATTACCGTTGAAAGCACGGCGTATTCCTGCGGGAATACAGTTTTCCGCGTCCGGAATATTGTTGCAGCAGTCGCAGGGACGGCAAATACGTGCGTCGAGACAGAGCGGTTCTGCAACCTGAACTTTGACTCGCGGATTTGTCGAGGTCGCGGGGAACTGCATGTCGATTTCGCTCGAATATTCCGACGAAAAAACCTTTACGCTGCCCTCACTGCCGTAAAGAATGCATTTTTTGGAGAAAACACACAGTCCGTATACGGTTTGCGGGGGTGAGGACGGAGAAGTGTAAGCATCAAGTGCTACCATGAAGAAGAATGTTATGTCAACAGAATAATATCCTCTGTTGAAAGGAACTTTTTCGATTTCCGTAAATACATTTATTACCTCGCAGCCTCTGCATCTTACGGTTGAGGCTGCATCAATCTGCGCCTGTGCGGCATCGGTGAAATAAACTCTTAAGTCGCTTAAGCAGTCTTTGTCGGCGCAAGAGTCATAAACACGCGGTGTGTCGATACACACGGCTTCGTTTATTTGTCTTTGGCATCCGTTGCCGCCGACGGCATTACTCTGAATGATATCCGGCATAAAAATCCTCCTGTGAAAAATGAATGTGAAATCCGAAAACTTCATTACATAATACGTTCGGCGGCAAAAAAAGTTCCGGATTCGGGCGGTTTTTATGTTTTTAACCGTTTACTTTTTTATTTAATATTGTTAAAATAGTGTTAGATAAAAATTACGGAGCTGATAACAAAATGGATAATTATGTTTTCCGTGATATAAGCGTCGCGGATAAATGCTTCAATCCGTTTATAAATCTGATTCTTAGGGTTCGCGGCAGCAAAAAACTGTTTTCATCATCCGAAAACGCCGAAAAATATCTTGTGAAGATAAACGGAAGAAGAGAAAGTATTGAGCTTCACGGAAAATTCAGATCACGGATACATGAGTTTTATTGCGGTTCAATGCAATGCTTTTCTTTTCGTCGGGTTTCATGCAGTGAAAAAACGGTAATTTATCTTCCGGGCGGGGCGTTTGTGCGTCAGCCGTCATCGCTGCACTTTAAATTTGCCGACAGGCTTTGTCAAGCCGCACGGTGTGAAGTTATTGTCTGTGTTTATCCCAAAATTCCCGAACACCGCTGCAGTGAAACACTGAGTGCGGTTGCGGATCTCTACAGCGATCTTTTGCATACGCATTCTCCCGATGATATTACCGTTTGCGGTGATTCTGCCGGCGGAACCGTCGCCGTTCTTCTTCCCGATTATTTTTACGCAAAATCTCTGCCGATATTTTCAAGGATGATTCTTTTCAGTCCGATGCTTACTGTTTCGCCTCAAACTAAAGATGTTGCCGAGATTGAACATGTCGATCCGATGCTGTCTGTCGACGGATTGGCTTATTTCGCAGAAAAGTGGTGCGGAGAGCGAAGCGACCGAAATGACCCGGAACGGGTGTCTCTTGACAATTTTCCGAAGACCTTTTTTTTCTGCGGCGAAAAAGATATTCTAACATTTTATTCCGAAAAATTTGCCGGGAGGATGAAAGAAGCCGAAAAGAATTATGAACTCCGTTTTTTTAAAGGAATGTACCACGTTTTTCCTCTTTATCCGTTAAAAGCTTCACGTGAAGTTTTTTCGTATGTATGCCGGCTGACAAGTGAATAAAAGAAGAAAGTCCGAGAGAGAAAACAGATTTCCCTTTCGGACTTGTTATATGTTTGTTCTGATGTTTACGCTTTCTTTTTTTTGCCGCTGATCTTGTGAATTACAAGAAGCGTGCCGAGCATAAGAACTATTGCGACAGGCAGCACTATGTGCCAGTTCGGAACAAAACCGGCGATAACATATGATATAAACGAAACACAGGCAACTGTCAATGCATAGGGGAGCTGTGTGCTTACATGGTTCAGATGGTCACACTGTGCACCGGCTGACGCCATGATTGTGGTGTCGGAGATAGGGGAGCAGTGGTCACCGCAGACGGCGCCTGCCATGCATGCCGAAATCGCAACGATAGTTATGGGTTCACCCGCAGTGAATACACTTAAAACTATAGGAATAAGTATTCCGAAAGTGCCCCATGATGTTCCCGTAGCAAATGAAAGTCCTACGGCAATCGCGAAAATAATTGCGGGAAGGAACTTTTCAAATGAACCTGCCGTGTTTTCGATAAGCTGAGAAATAAAAATCTTTGCACCGAGTGAATCGGTCATTGCCTTTAGAGTCCATGCACAGCAGAGTATCATTATCGCGGGAACCATTGCCTTGAAGCCCTCGGGAAGTCCGTTCATAATGTCGCCGAATTTCATAATGCGTCTGCTCAGGAAGTAGATAACGGTTATTATCATGGCGAAAAACGCGCCGAGCGCAAGACCGACGGAAGCATCGGAGTTTGAAAACGCATTGATAAAGCTTTCCCCGCTGAAAAATCCTCCGGAATAGATCATGCCGATAACACAGCAAATGATGAGAACGATAATGGGAAAAACAAGATCAATGACTTTGCCCTTGGGGTTTGGTTCGTCTTCCTGTTCACACGCATGCTCTCCAGTGGTAAAGATATCGCCGTTGTTTACCGCATTGAATTCATGCTTTGCCATAGGACCGTAGTCGAGGTTTGTAAACGCAAGGAAAAACATCATAAGAATTGTAAGAAGAGCGTAAAAATTATACGGGATCGCGCTGACAAAAAGACTGATTCCGTTTTCGGCGCCTGCGCCGCGGGCAAATCCGGCGACTGCAGCCGCCCACGATGAAATGGGGGCTATGATACATACCGGAGCGGCGGTAGCGTCGATGAGATAAGAGAGCTTTGCTCTGGATATTTTGTGACCGTCACAAACGGGGCGCATAACGGAACCGACCGTAAGACAGTTAAAATAGTCATCGATAAATATAAGTATTCCGAGCACAACCGTTGCACACTGTGCGCCGACCCTTGACTTTATATGCTTCTGTGCCCATCTGCCGAATGCCGCGGAACCGCCCGCTTTGTTCATGATGGCAACAAGAGCACCGAGAAGAACGAGGAAAATAAGAATACCGACATTGTATGAATCCGCAATATTGGATACAAAACCGTCAAGCACGACATGGGTAAGAGTTTTTTCAAAATTCCCTCCCGCATAAATCACACCGCCGACGATAATTCCGATAACAAGGGATGAATAAACCTCTTTTGTGATAAGAGCAAGCGCAATAGCGATTATCGGAGGGAGAAGCGCAAGAAATGTTGCATAAGCCTTGACGGATTCTCTGACTTTTGCTATTGCCGCGGTTATGTGCGATTTGAATTCAGGGTCATTTTCAAGATTTCCCGCATAATCGTCAACGTAAGCCTGTGCGGATTCGCTGTCCGACAGATCATAATCAACTGCATCTTCGCCTTCACCTACAGTGAAAACAGCGGAAGAAGCATAGGCGTTTGTGCCGGGTGCGCTGTCACCGTCGGAAATTTCGGCGTTGAGAAGAACGGTATCTTTGTCGGTGTCGGAAACCTCCGGGGAAGCAAGTGAAAATACGGAACCGAGAATGAAGGTAATAATACACATTACTATAACGGCATAGTATTTTTTGCGTGTTTTTTTATACATGGGAAATCCTCCTCGCCGAGCGAAAAACGAACGGCTTTATTAAAACACACAACATTATATTTGATGAAATTGCATTTGTCAACAAAAGATTTGAATATTTATTCGCATGCGACGCTTGTTTACGACAGTATTGGTGCTTGAAATAAAAAGCTCGTTTTGGTATAATGCTTTAGGTGGTCCGGCAGTCGGACGGAATAGGAGAGCCAAAATGAATAAGTTATATTTCAAATACGGTGTTATGGGTTCAAGCAAGACCGCGCAGGCGCTTATGACAAAGTTCAATTATGAGGAAAAAGGGTCAAAAGTCTGGCTCATTAAACCCGCAACCGACGTTCGTGACGGTCTGCAGCTTCTTCGTTCGCGGATTGGTCTTGAAGCAAATGCGTTTGTTGTTCCGCCGGAAATGGATCTTAAGGAGATGTTTTCCGTTCTTCAGATGGACGGAGCGGTTTACGATGTTATTATTGCGGACGAAGCACAGTTTTTTACCGAAAAACAGATATGGCAGCTTCGCGAGATCGTTTCGGAATATAATATACCCGTGATGTGCTTCGGGCTTCGCACAGACTTTCGGTGCAGACTTTTTCCCGGAAGCAAAGCGCTTTTTCAGGTGGCAGATGACATCGTGGAAATAAAATCGGTTTGTAACTGCGGTCACAAGGCGATGGTTAACGCACGGTTCGATGAAAACGGAAAGGTGACGTTTGACGGTCCTCAGGTTGCTCTCGGCGGGAACGACAGATATGAAAGCATGTGCTGGACATGCTGGCGAAAAGCTTTGCGTGAGAACGGCTTTACTGCTATAGAGATCGGTTGAAAGACTTTTGCGTGTCCGTTGTTGTATAAAAACAGAAGATGCATTTAAGATACTGTTGACTGCGCGGCGGGAGCTGCCGCGGTCGGCTTCGGAAAACGTTTTTCCTGCGCCGGTGCCGAATGCATACATATTCTGAGACGGCGGAAAACGCTTTAAATGAAAACTGTCTTTTCGTACGAAAAAATAAAGACTGTATTTTACAAAGAATATCAGATGTAAAATACAGTCTAATGTTTTTTTTGCTCTGAAAACCGAAGATTCCGCACTTTTTTGCGCAAATTTCGGCACTATTTGCGCAAATATTATTTTGTTATAATAATACCTTTTTCTTTTCTTGCTTTTTCAAGATCGGCAAGCATTTTTTCCTTTTCCTTGCCCGAAATCGAATAGAACAGTATCGGAATTATGCAAAGCAGCAGGCTTATCCCCGGAATTACAGACACAAGAGAGAACATGGCAAAGTTTTGCTGTTCCGTCAGTTCCGTTGCGGCTTTAATGGCTGTATCGTTCACCATTTCTTCAACGGGCAGTTTTACAAGCATATAAACTATAACGATGCCGCATGTTGCAAAGGCGTTGCCTATTTTGTTAACAAATCCCTGACACGCAGAGCCGAGCGCATTGTCTCTGAATCCTGTTTTAAGCTCCATGTAATCAAGGCAGTCGCCGATCATTGCGTAGCAGATGATATTAAGAACGCCGAGAGGGAAGCTTGAAATTATCATGAACGGAATGCACAGATAGAGGTTCTGTGTAAACCAACCGATAAGCGTGGTGCCGAGCGTTGCTCCCGCTCCTATAAGACATGTCGTTATGACGAGCTTTTTGTAGTCAAATTTTTTCATCAGAACAGGCATGAGCAGCATCGCGCCGAACATGCCGACGAGTGCGCACACGTCAAGGATGAGCTTGATTCCCGTAACACTGCCGTTTACCGCAGATGCAATAGCGGCTTCGAGAGAAGTCTGATCTCCGTTGAAGCGTTCGAGCGTAAAGTTATCGAGAGGTTCTCCTATGTAAAAGGCATAACGCGCAACGTGAAGCGACGCAGCCTGTATCATATATCTGCCGCAGGAGAGAATACCCATCGCTATTACGAGCATAAGAGGCTTGCATTTGAAGATGCGCGCGAGCTTGCCGGGTTCACCGGGCTGCCTTTCACGGTAGGGGATGACAACGCGTTCTTTAATGCTTTTTGTTGACATTGCATAGAGTGTGCCGCCGATGACGACGGATGCGAGAACCATTATGAAATATTTTGTTTCCTCATATTTTATTGTTCCGTGCGGCATGAAATTCGGCAGAATGAAATTAACTATATAGAGTAAAATCATAGGGAACGCCGAGCCGACACCGTTAACGGTACGTCCTATCGAGAAAACACTGCCGCGTTCTTCCGCATTCGGAGTCATTACATTCGGCATTGACCAGAACGGAACATCCGCCATTGTGTAAAGCATGCCCCATGCAACATACACTATAGCTGCATATACCATTTTACCTGCGGACGAAATATCGGGGCAGTAAAACATCAATATTGTAAGGATGCTTATCGGAACGACTGCCCACACGATAAATGTTTTGATAGATTTGCCTTTTCCGGTGCGTCTGTCCGCTATGATGCCCATAAGCGGATCGTTGATCGCATCCCATACCCGTGCAAGGAGCATAAGAAGAAGCACGAACATCAGCGGAACCTGAAGAACGTTGATGTAAAAATCGCTTATGTAGGATGACATCATTGCGTAAATCATGCCCTGACCGGCGGCGCCGACAGCAAACATGCGGAATTCTTTCTTTGAGACATATTTCTCGTTCATACCGTACCCTCTTTTTTTGCCGAATAGATTCGGAACATAATACGGATATTATACGACACAAAAAAAAGATTTACAATATTTTTTATTTGTCAAAAACATATTTGTGCGACATGCATAAAACAACACCGCGTTTTTTATTCAAAAATCCGAGGCTGCTGCGGGACAATCTAAGAACTGTTAAGTTTTCGTTAAAATACACAAAAACGACTGCTGAAGTTTGTTAAACAATCCAAAGAAAAAATGTATTGAAAATCTGATTTGTTCACACTTTGGACATAATCGTATGATACTATTATAACAACGGATACAACGAGTGTTGTAAAACAGACAAATTAAAATTTTTGATTTTTCTTTCAGGGGGGAAAATAATGTTTGAGGTGATCATTAAATATGCAAAGGCATTTTTCGGCATTTTCAGCGGATTGCTTTCCTTTGTACGCTCAAAGTGAAATACTGAATATTGTTATTCGGCTGCTGCTTTCGGCTTCGTTTGGCGGAAAGCAGTTTTTTTATAGCAGAAAAGATTTTTTATCATCGCGGAAGCCGAATGTCGATAAGGCAGAGTATATTTTTGTGTGTATATTGTATTTTTTATAACACATATAAAAATGTTTTGTAAACTGTTTACTAAAACTCGTTGACTTTTAGTCGATGTTTTGGTAAAATACATCTGTACATTTTGAGGGGTAACGCCCTTTTTATTAGGAGGAATGAGTTTTGACTGATTCAAAAACACTTGCATACATAAATATGTATGCCGTACTCGGTACTCTCGAAAATCTCTGTGAACTTGACGAGAACGCCAGAGCACTTCTCACCAACAAAAAGCTGATATCAATCGGTTTTGACGTTAAGGGCGGTCCCGCTGACACGCTTCTGAACCATCTGTTCAAAAACGGGTATTGCCGCATGGAAGACGGATGCCGTTCCGACTGCACCATTAAGCTTCCTTTTTCTTCCTGCGAAAAATTCAACGGGCTTATCGACGGTACCGTTACACCCATTCCCTCGAAGGGACTTCTTCACATCGGCTTCCTTCTTAAGTCATTTGTTCCGCTTACGGATCTGCTGTCAAAGTATATGCGTCCCGATCCCGCGGATCTCGAAGACGAGCGTTTCTTCAACATAAGCACTTCGCTTATGTTCTACACTATCACCGTCGCTCTTTCACAGATAGGCAACAACGATGAGATAGGCAGGTTCAGTGCGGATCACATTGTTGACGGCGATATCAAAATGTCTATTGCAGGCGGTCCCGCTGCCACTATCCGTGTGCGCAATCACAGAATGATGACAGTCAAGAAGGCTCCGGAAAAATACCGTGCCATCATGGAATTCGGCGGCATGAAGCTTGCACGTGATCTGTTTGACGGCAAAGTCAACGCGGTTGCATGTATCGGTGCCGGCACAATTAAAATGGGCGGTATGATTTCAATGATAGATAACGTTAACCGTATTCTCGACAGAGTCGGACTTTATCTTGCTTAAGGAGGAAAACAACAATGGCTTCAAAACATTATAATTTTAAAAAGAGTCAGGAACTTTATGCAAGAGCCTGTAAGGTAATCCCGTCGGGACTTTACGGACATCAGGGCCCCGCCGAGGGTTGTTGGATTCCCCCCACGTCATGGCCTTTCTTTACCGATCACGCCAAGGGCTCATATTTCTGGGATGTTGACGGCAACAAGTATATCGACTATATGTGCGCTTACGGTCCCAATGTTCTCGGTTACAACGATCCCGATGTCGACGGGGCGGCTCTCGCGCAGGCAAAGCTTGAAAACTGCGTGACAACACCCTCGACAAAGATTCTTGAGTTTGCAGAGTATCTTGTTGACACCGTTGCCTCCGCCGACTGGGCATTTTTTATGAAGAACGGTAACGACACCACGCAGGGTGCTATCATGTGCGCGCGTGCATACACACACCGCAAGAAGATAATCTTTGTCAACGGTTTCTATCACGGCGTTTCGATGTGGACGCAGAAGGTTGACTATCCCGGTGTTCTTCCCGAAGACGTTGCCAACAACCTCTATGTTGATTGGAACGATTTTGAGGGTCTTAAAAAGGTCGTTGAGGAGAACGAGGGCGAGATCGCTGCATTTATCTCTACGCCTTATCTTCACGGCAATTTTGCCGACAACGTTCTTCCCGCCGACGGTTACTGGCAGAATGTCAGAAATCTCTGCACGGAAAAGGGTATAGTCCTTATTGTTGACGACGTCCGCGCCGGATTCCGTCTTGATATTGCAGGATCGGATCATTACTACGGCTTTGAAGCGGACATGATATGCTTCTGCAAGGCTCTCGCAAACGGCTGGAATGTTTCGGCTCTTTGCGGTAAGGATTTCCTTAAATCCGCGATGAGCGGTTTGAGCTACACCGGTTCATACTGGATGAGCGCTATTCCTTTTGCAGCTGGTATCGCCTGTATCGAAAAAATGAAAAAGCTTGATACTCCCAAAATGTTCAGAGAAAAGGGCATCAAGCTCTGTGACGGTCTTAAGGCAGCAGCCGCAAACAACGGATTCAATCTTGTGGTTTCCGGTGAGCCTTCGCTGTTCTATCTGCGTGTTGCGGATGACGATTCGCTTCTTATTCATCAGGACTGGGTTCAGGAAATGGTGCACAGAGGTATTTACATAACTTCGCATCATAACCACTTTATGAATGCTTCTCTTACGGATGAGGATATCGAGAGAACCATCGAAGTCGCCGATGACGCGTTCAAAGCCATCAGACCGAAATATTAAATTCATTGCCGGGGCTGCCGCATGTTTTTTTACGGCTTCTATTTTTTGTTGGGTAGGACTCCGGAAAAGGCGATTTTTGACAATTTTCTGCGCTCCCGACGCATAATGGGAGCGGCAATGCTGTTGCTCGCGGCCAACTATTCGGTGCATTTCTTTATGAAAGTCCGTTTCAATGACGCCGATGCAGCCATCCTCATAAACCTGTCCACTTATTTCCTGTGCTACTGGCTGTTCAGCTCGGCCCTTACCACATTGCTTGACCGCAATTATATCACCAGGCGCAGGCTATTGGCACATATGGCATTGTGGGTGCTGTACTCCGCGACCTCCTGCATTGTCCTGAAACTGTTGCCGGAAGGGACGGCTCAGACAGCGGCGATATTGGTCTTGGCTGTGTGGCTGGTCC
>OQVP01000736.1_pt1 | contig 12310 bp, 10 predicted proteins | sample 1691541 | NCBI WGS metagenome assembly OQVP01 (sample SAMN03418258, study PRJEB22391) | human gut metagenome | biome: human-gut; feature: organic feature; material: feces | host: Homo sapiens | place: Tanzania | collected 2013-01 | reverse complement strand
ATATTTACCACATCTATTCTTCATAGACAAACATCCTTTGTCCATAGACGAACCAGTATCCTCGCCCCCCATGATCCAAGAACAAATCAGGGAGCAAGGATACAAAAATATTATAAAAAGAGGTTTTTTGTTTTGGTCTTTCGAAAAAAATACTATACCTTTGCAAAATACACCAAACCAAAAAAACCTATGAGACAGCTGAAGATCAACACATCCATCACCAACCGAGAGAGCGAATCTCTCGAGAAGTACTTGCAGGAAATCGGTAAAGAAGAACTGCTAACAGTAGATGAGGAAGTGGAATTGGCACAGCGTATTCAGAAAGGCGACAAGCGCGCTTTGGAGAAACTGACAAGGGCCAATTTACGTTTCGTTGTTTCAGTAGCCAAGCAATATCAGAACAGAGGACTATCATTGCCCGACCTCATCGACGAGGGCAATATAGGACTCATCAAGGCTGCTGAAAAATTCGACGAGACACGAGGCTTTAAGTTTATATCTTATGCCGTTTGGTGGATCAGACAAAGTATCCTGCAAGCCATTGCAGAACAGAGCCGATTGGTCAGAATGCCACTCAATCAACAGAGTGCGTTGAGCAGAGTGACCCATGAGGCTAATAAGTTTGAACAAGAACACGAGCGGAAACCATCGTCGGAAGAACTGATGCAGCTTGTTGATTTGCCGCAGGATAAAATTGACGAAGCGCTCAATGCTCACACACGCCATGTATCGATGGATGCTCCATTTGCCGATGGTGAAGACAGTAGCCTCATCGACGTGATGGAAGATACCAACTCACCGATGGCTGACCGAGAACTCGTAAGAGAATCGCTGCGAGCAGAAATAGAGAATGCGCTGAAAACACTCTCCAACAAAGAGCGCTCTGTAATAGAAGCCCTCTACGGTATCAACTCACCAGAGATGACCATGGAAGAAGTGGGTGAAAAATACGGTCTGTCGCGCGAACGTGTCAGACAGATTAAGGAGAAAGCCATCAGGAGGCTACGTAATAATACGAACAACACGATGTTAAAATCATATTTAGGACAATGAAAACAATGACAAAAGCAATATTATTGCTTCTCATGGCGCTTACCATGCCAATGGTAGTCAACGCCAAAAACATAAAGACTCCGAAAGTCTATATCTTTGGATTTTCAGCTTCTTTCCAAGATTCCACCATCTACATGACCGATGTGCAGGAAATCACCAACGTCTGGATAGAAAGCAAAACAAAATTTCTGTTGGGCAGAGAACACTACTCACGCCAACTCAACGAATACCTCACAGCACAACAACACCCCAATAGGGTTTGCTTGGTAATATTTGCACTCAAAAGAGAAGATGCAGAGAAGAAATATCTCAAAATGAGAAAACAATACACGTCGAAGTCGAAACGCAAATACGATATGAAGTATCTCAATACCAACGACTTCAAATTCTCTACAGTCAATCTTGACATAGAAGAAGAACCAAAGAAATAAACGCAGAAAAGATAGTAAACAGTGTTTCGGTCTGCCGCTGGCATCAGCAATGGTGCGAGAGGAAAGTCCGGGCAGCATAGGACGTCCCACTTCCGAAAACAGAAGCAGTTGGCGACAGCTGGATATGGAAGAAGAGAATGACCGCCCGCAAGGGTAAGGGTGAGAAGGTGGTGTAAGAGACCACCAGCCGACGGGTGATCGTCGGGCTGTTCCATCTGGGAGCTGCAAGTTCACGTAAACCATCGTCTGAGGGTTGTCCGCCCGAGTAACAACGATGGAGGGTAGAATGCTAGAGACGTAGGGTGACCTGCGTAGTAGATAAATGGCAGACGCCTTGCCTTGGCAAGGAACAGAACCCGGCTTACAGAAACACTGTTTACTCTTTTTTTTATATACTCTACATTCCTTATCTTCCTACAACATGCGCTACAACTCCTACAGTACATGGATACGGCAACAGTTTCCATTTCGCGTACAGAAGATTGCCGTTGATGCTGGTTTCTCTTGTCCCAACCGAGATGGACACATCAGTACAGGAGGGTGTATCTTCTGCGACAACCGTACCTTCAATCCATCATACTGTAATCCTGAGAAATCCATCACAACACAACTGGAAGAGGGAAAACAGTTTTTCAGTCATAAATATCCGGATATGAAATATCTGGCATATTTTCAAGCGTACTCCAACACTTATGCAGATATAGACACACTGAAACGCCGCTACGAGGAAGCTCTTGACGTAGAAAACGTGGTAGGACTGGTCATCGGCACACGCCCAGACTGCATAGAAGCAACAACACTCAACTATCTGGAACAACTGAACCAACAGACCTTTCTCATCGTGGAATACGGCATCGAGTCTGCCAACAACACCACGCTGCAACGCATCAACCGCGGACATACTTTTGAGACATCATGTCAAGCAATCGAAGCAACTCATGACAGAGGCATACTTACTGGTGGGCACGTCATATTGGGACTTCCTGGTGAAGATGAGGCAGAAAGCATGCGCCAAGCCGATTTGATATCTGCCCTACCGCTCGACTTATTAAAAATCCATCAATTGCAAATCATTAAAGGCACACCATTGGCACGCCTATACCAACAAAATCCTTTTCCGCTCTATACCGTTGATGAATACATCCGTTTGGTTACAGCCTATTTGGAAAGACTAAGACCTGACATCGTGGTAGAGCGTTTCGTGTCGCAATCGCCAAAAGAGATGAAGATTGCCCCACAATGGGGATTGAAAAACCATGAGTTTACCGACCGCCTCCTAAACTATATGACGAGGACAAATGCCCAACAAGGCCGGCTCTATCATGCACTCGGATATCAATAAGGTTTTATGACTGGCAATAGTCTTATGAACAATTGGGGATTAATAGCAATCATTATAGGATGGTATCAGCCCCGTTTTTGAAGCACCAAACGCTGAGTATATATTTACACCACATTATCTTACACCCATTACAGTATTACAGTATTACAGTTTTCAAAAAGCAAAAACAATGGGTTTCCAGCATTTTTGCCAAGCAAAAACATGAAAAATCCATTATATAAGCCTAAAAATCGTTTTCAGAAACTGTAATACTGTAATGGAGCGAAACGACAAATATTAGTATAATTTCTTTATATAAGCCTCCCAAAGAAAAGGGCACAAATAAAAACTATGGGATTCTAAAGTACAAAGGACAACCATCTAAAGAAACGTGGTTGCTCATTCCACGATAGCATCGTGACTGTTGAGCAACTGCTGAATAGACTTGTGTCGATTAGACTTCATATAGCGATCTATTGCATCAACTTCTGGATTACGAAAAGCACGCCTTCCAACAATCTGATTAGCAACCCATTGAATTTTTCCAGCACGCAGCTCACGATGTATTTCCGCTTTGGTCAAGCCATCAGGTGTTGGGAACATACTCAAAATATAGAATGCCACGCAATCGGGAACTATCATCTGACGAGTCATCATCGCACGCTGCGCGTCAGAATAATGCTGCTGATAAAATGGATAGTCGGAACCTAAATACTTATCGAGCGAGACACCAACCATATTGCTATCTACTACTATGCTCTGGTCAAAAGAACCAATCTGAGTATAGATGGTAGGAAGCACGATATCTGGAAACTCTTTTCTCATGCGCTTGAAAGCCTTCTGCAAGTCATGCGACACATCATCAAGACTGGCAAACTCCACCTGTACATCTGCCAACAAGCGCTGAAGCGTGGAATCGCAGAAGAAATGGCGGAAACGTTGGTTGATGCCAACATCATTCACATGGCCTATATGCAACACATCCTCTATCAACATCCGAGTCTGACCAGGATAGTCGGATTGCATCTGCTGCAAAGCGGAATAATCGCCAGTGGTCAGATAAAGCATCTCAATACGATCATATCGGTCTATCAACGACTGGTCATGCCCCATTTCAGTATCGCCCGATTTCAGGCGCCACTCACAACCGAGGCATATCAGCATCACAACCGACAAAAGTATATAAGTTTTCCGCATTGATATAAAAAAGGCCGTCTTTGAAATATTATATAATGTTAAAATACACCGCAAATTTACTAAAAAATATTTTATATTCCAAGTTTTAAGCAAAAAAAAGATAAAAAACAAGGTAAAAAGGCTAATTTTGCACAAGAAAAACTAATCAGAAAACAAACATAAGAGATTTTCGGTATATGAAACGTAAAATAGCAACTATTGCCCTCTGTGGCTTGTCTTGCTGTGTACTTATGGCACAGAAACAATTAGACATTACTGTAAAAAACACCATGAAGACGGAGCGTACCGCCCAACCCATCGTGATTAATCTTGCTCCATACGGTACTGACATCCGTCAAGCCATCGTTAAAATGAACGGGCAGGAAATTGCATCTCAGCTGGACGACCTCAATGGTGACGGTTGTTACGATGAACTCTGTTTCATGGCAGATATGCCAAAGAAATCTACGACAACCTACAACGTAGAACTGCTCAACAGCGGAAAACCAAGAACATACAAGCCTCTGGTGTATGCTGATATGATACTGCTCAACAAGAAAGTAAAGTCCAACAACGAGCAAAACCTGTTTATCAGCAGTCTGACCGTTGAGAACGGCACAAACCCTTACTGGCAGATGCATCACCACGGACCAGCCTTTGAAAACGAGTTGGTGGCTTATCGCATCTATTTCGATCATCGTCAGACCGTAGATCTCTATGGAAAATACCGTAAGGGACTGGAACTGAAGGAAACACAATTCTACACCAACAAGCAGCAAAAGGAGGCTGGCTATGGTGACGACGTGCTCTGGGTGGGTAACACATTTGGACTGGGCACTATGCGCGGATGGGACGGACAGCAGCCTACCCTGTTGGAGGATGTGGATCATCGCACAGAACGCATCATCAGCTACGGACCCTTACGCACGATAGTAGAAGTGGTGGATGACGGTTGGAAAGACAAAACGGGCAACAACGCTTTCCATCCCTATCCTATTACGATGACCACACGCTACACGCTCTATGCTGGTCGCCGCGACTGCCAAGTTGATGTATTTTTCAGACAAGCAGTTGCCAACCATCAATTTTCTACAGGTATCATCAATATAAAAAACTCAACGGAATATTCCGATCATGAGGGATTACGCGGTTGTTGGGGGTCTGACTGGACGGTATCAGCCAAAGATTCTGTAGGTCATAAACGCGAAACAGTTGGATTGGGCATTTGCCTTCCCATGAAACATATTGTGAGTGAACTGCCTGCCAACAAAGACAACTATCCTTATGTCATCGGCGGTATCGATAAGGCCATGCGCTACTATATCACGTTCGGTTCAGACAACGAGACCTTTGGCTATCATTCTGCCAAAGACTGGTTCGACTACCTCCAATTGTGGAAGAAAGACCTCATGAATCCCATTGTGGTAACGGAAAAGCTCCGTCAAACAAAATCCGAATAACGTTTGCGCCCTTTGGCATAATACTGCCAAAGAATACTAAACGTACAAGTATCCGTCAGGCTGGCAGAAGTTCTGCCGGCCTGAATTGTTTTACGGTCTTCTGCAAAATCCTTACGCCAACGGCGGAAGGCATGGCGTGCACGATAAACAGCCAGGAACTCGCTGACATTACGGTCAAGCAGGAGCGACTTCCATGCAGCCACATAGTCAAGCACCCAACGCATCAGCATCACCTTGTGAAGCTGTTTATCGGGCAGACATTTATAAAGCATGGTAAGATTATTGCGGAAATTGAGGAAGGTCTTCATCGGATTGCCCTTAGGGAGCGTTCCTCCTCCCACATGATAGACGTAACTCTCTGGCAAGCAATATATCTTTCGTCCGCTAATACGCAATCGCCAACAGAGGTCGATTTCCTCATTATGCGCAAAGAAACGACCGTCAAGTCCGCCCACAGCCCAATAGTCGGCAGAACGAATCATCATAGCAGCACCTGTTGCCCAATGTATTTCCTGCCGGAAATCATATTGTCCGTTATCCTGTTCTACCGTCTCGAACACACGTCCGCGACAGAAGGGATAACCATAACAGTCGATGAAACCTCCGCTTGCTCCAGCATACTCAAATCGGTCGCGGTCATAGATGGAAAGGAGCTTAGGCTGACAGGCTGCCACTTCAGGATGTACATCCATAAACTCAATAAGGGGTGTCAGCCAATGATGGGTCACCTCAATATCAGAGTTGAGCAGCAGATAATACTCTGCGTCTATCTGTTTCAACGCTTTATTGTAGCCTTCAGCAAATCCCCAGTTTTTATCAAGAGGAATGGTTCTGCACGATGGAAACTCGCTGGCAAGCATAGCGAGCGATTGGTCTGTCGAGGCATTATCTGCCACATAGATTACAGCTTCATCCTTGGAGTATTGTAGAATGGTAGGCAGATATTGATGCAACATTTTCTGTCCGTTCCAGTTGAGAATAACAATTGCCAGTTTATCCATCTTTTGCGGGTTGTGATATTGAGTTGTGATGTTCTTGTTTATTTTAATGTAACACGTAGGGCACTATGATCGTGATTGAAGTCGCCAAGTCTGACGGTCATCAGCTGGTTGTCATATTCCTCACGTGCTTCTGCGGCAGGAAGTTCCACACGAACGTAGTTTTTGGTGAATCCATGCATGGCTTTGCCTCGTGGTGCCTTTTCAAACAGAACTTCGGCTGTAGTGCCAATAAACTGGCGATAGAAATTTTCGGTCTTCTGATCAGAGAGTTCCAACAGTCTTCTACTACGCTCACGCTTATCTTGATCGCTGACCACATAGGGAATGGAGAGTGCCGATGTTCCAGGACGCTCTGAATAAGGGAACACGTGAAGCTGGGTAACATCGAGCGATTGCAGGAATTCAAATGTTTCCTCAAAGCATTCTGGTGTTTCGCCTCTACACCCCACCATAACATCCACGCCGATAAAAGCTTCAGGTGTTACTTCCTTGATGCGATGTATCTTATCGGCAAAAAGTTGACGGTCGTAATGGCGGTGCATCAATTTCAATACCATATCACTTCCACTCTGTAGCGGTATGTGATAATGGGGCATGAAAGCACGACTCTGAGCACAATAGTCGATGAGTTCATCGCTCATCAAGTCGGGTTCAAGACTACTGATACGGTAACGTGAGATTCCTTTCACTCCATCCAATGCCTTGACCAAATCTACAAAGCTTTCACCGGTAGTCTTTCCAAAGTCTCCGATGTTCACACCAGTCAACACAATTTCCTTGCCGCCTTCGGCAGCTGCCTGCTCTGCTTGTTCCACCAGAGAGGCGATGGTTGGATTGCGGCTGAAGCCACGTGCGTATGGAATGGTACAATAAGTGCAAAAATAATCGCAACCATCCTGTACTTTCAAGAAATAGCGAGTGCGATTGCCTCGTGAACAACTGGGTGCAAAACTCTTGATATCTTTGGTTTTCTGCACAAAATAGTGGCCTTCTCCCGATTTAGTCTTTTCATCCTGCCCATCGGAAACAGAAATATCGGCTCTCCCCAACTCTTCACCCCATTTCTCTGAGAGAAACTGGATGAGTTGCGCCTTCTCGTTGGCACCAAGCACAAGACTTACCCCTTCTATTTCACTCACCGTTTGAGGTTTCAACTGAGCATAACACCCCGTAACGACAACAAAAGCACCAGGATTCTGGCGCACCAAACGATGAATTGCCTGACGGCATTTATGGTCGGCAACCTCCGTAACAGAGCATGTATTAATGAGACAGAGGTCTGCCCGTTCACCTTTCTGTGCTGTTGTCACTCCCATATCATGGAGCATCTTTCCAAAAGTCGATGTTTCAGAAAAGTTCAGTTTACAGCCCAAAGTAAAATAGGCGGCTCGTTTTCCTTGAAATGCCGATGTATCAATCATACCTTATTTATATATATTACGTTTTCTCGTGCAAAGGTACGATTAAGTGAGTAGAATACAAAAAGAAAAACAGTTTTTTCTTTTGGATTATCGAACGTGAGTACCTAAGACCGACAGGTCAAAGGTACGATTAAGTGAGTAGAATACAAAAAGAAAATTGAGTTTTTCTTTCTACATTCCATTCCCCAGACTCAAATTAAGCACTTCTAATAATTACTATACCTATCTTATACCGTCGGGATGAGTTCGGGATGTCTTCGGGAAATCAGTACCCATAAAACACACATTCTATTTACCACGTCAATCCCAAGTACGTCATAAGTAAATCCCAAGTAAGTCCCATAACTGACGGACGATAATAGGAACACGATGGGAGAATAAAAGTAAGTAAGAGAGAGACGCAACCTACACAAAACTGCTAATACAGGGATAGAAAAAGCGATATAAACGGCGCTTTCTTAGTTGATGATTGGCCTAAATTGCCCAAAGAATGGCAATTTAGAGGCAAATTGGGTAAAAGACAATGTGCTCAAGTAAATGCAAGAAAACGGGTTTTTCGCTGTTTTTTAAGAAATGCGCCAAGATTATCCAAATTTTAACATTTCGTATATACCTATATATCAGTACTTTGCAAAAAAGTTACAAAACAACACTAAAAAAAGTCTTAAAAAAAAGAACAACGTATTGAAAAAATGCCTACCTTTGCAACGTTTTAATAAACAAATGATTGTTTTACAGATTTAAAAAGCAAAGAAAAATGAAAAAATTGGTATTTATGTTCGTAGCTATTGCAGCTATCTCTTTCGCATCATGTGGTAACAAAGCTCAGACTGCTGAGGTTGACACCGATTCTGTAGCTGCTGTTGACAGCGTTGCTGACAGCACTTCAGTTGATAGCGTTGCAACTGATAGCGTAAACTAATTCGCTACGAATTGAGAGAAAAAAGCCGCTAGACGAGAGTCTAGCGGCTTATTTTTTGTCCTTATGCAACAAAAGGGAAAAGTTCTACTTCACCTTTCCCCTACGTTCTAAACCATAAACATGATAATCACCTGAGCAATTATCACTCTTACAAACATACCGAGAGGATAAACCGAAGTATAGGCCACGGCAACATGTTCGCCCTCAATGGTCTCGTTGGCATAACCCAACGCCATGGGGTTTGCCATCGAACCACAGAGCAGACCACATATAGTACCGAAATCAAATTTCTTGGTCTTCAGGGCAATAATGCCTATGATAAGAAGTGGAAGCATAGTAAGCAATAGTCCAACTCCTACCCACAGTAAACCTTCAGGACGTATGATGGTTGCAAGGAAATCCTTACCGGCAGACAGGCCCAGACAGGCCAGATAAAGCGAAAGTCCCAACTTGCGCAACATGAGCGACGCCGACCGCGTAGTATAACTAATGAAATGTACACGAGGTCCCAAGGCACCTATCAAAATTCCCATAATAATCGGACCACCGGCAATTCCAAGTTTCACAGGAGTACTCATTCCTGGAATAGAAAACGGAATCATTCCTAAGGCAAGTCCCAACAGTAATCCAAAGAAGATGGCTCCGAGATTAGGTTCGTTGAGCACTTGTACTGCGTTACCTAAGAAAGCTTCTGCATGGTCAAGATCATCTGGAGTACCAACCACGGTCACTCGGTCACCATATTGCAAATGGAGAGTATCGGTAGCAAGCAGTTTGATATCGCCACGCATCACACGACTCACATTAACCCCATAAGTCTGTCGGATATGGAGTGAACCGAGCATTCTACCATTGAGTTTTACTTGTGTCATGACAATTACACGACTCTCCACCGATGAATCAATAGAGTTCCAGTCTATCTGCTCCCTATTCCAGTCTTTCACTACGCGTTTACCAAAGAGAATATCCATGGCAGACACCTCATTACGTTTAGTCACCACAAGCACATTATCACCTATTTGTAATTCGGTAGAGGCAATAGGAACTATCACACGGTCTCCACGCCATATGCGCGAGATAATAAACTGACGGTGTGTCATCTGCGATATTTCAGCAATCGTTTTACACGAAATGGCAGGATTCACCACTTCATACTGCCCAACAAATGTCTGGTCTTCATCATCTTTATTATGAGGTTGCAAATCTTCCAGTTTGACAAAGAATTTTCGCAACAGAATCATAACAAATATCACACCAACCACACCAAGCGGATAAGTCACAGCGCAGCCCAGTGCAGCACCACTATGCGACAGATGGGCATTGGAAAGTGCCTGTTGGGCTGCACCAAGTGCCGGAGTATTAGTGGTAGCGCCACAGAGGATTCCGACCATATCAGGTACTGAAATGGGCAATACCAGACATAACGATAGTGCCATGACCGTGCCAAGTGCTATTACTCCCATACTCCATATATTGAGTTTCGTACCTTCGTGACGCATCATACCAATAAAGTTTGGCCCCACATGCAGTCCTAAGGCATAAACAAATAGCGACAAGCCGAATGTTTCAGCAAATGTCAGCATTTGTTCGTCAGCAGAAAAATGCAGGCTTCCTGCCACAATACCTATAAAAAACACGAATGCCATGCCAAGTGAAATGCCTCTAATATGAAGTTTTCCAAGGGCAAGTCCTAAAGAGACGATGAGCGACAGCACCACTACGGTCTGTACTGCTGAGTGTATAGTAAAAAGACTTTCAATCCATTCCATTTTTTGTTGTTCTTTTAACGAGTAGTTTTCTTATTTATTCTCTGTTTCTTGATATTCCATACGCTATTTTCCCCCCATATCTATTCTGCCTCACAATAATCAAGGCATGGGTGAAAAGAATTCTCATGCAAAGATAAACAAAAAGTTTGAATTACTCAACATTAAGCCTCAAAATACCAATAAGAACTGGTACGAATGAAAGAATAAACATAAGCCCCAAATCGGTCATCAGAAAAAGTTGTCTTGCGATTTCTAACGACCGATTTGGGTTAAATTCAATCTAAAACTTCATATTCTCTTTTAAAAGAAATATGCCCAGAAAGAATTAGGGAGCAAGTTGGGAAGTTGCGATTTCTGTCCGTTGTTGAGCAATTTCATCACATTCTGAAAAGCATCCTGCGTCTGCTGACTAATCTTGTAGAGTTGCATCACCTCGGGTTCTGAGGGCGCTACCAACATCAATGCCTGCTCATAATAGGCAGGAATAGGTTCTCCGTGCGCATATTGTCGTTCAGCAATAACCTTAAAGGCTGGATAAAACTGATTACCGTCTTTATTGGCCAAGAGAGCGCAAAGCAGCACATCTGCATATTTCCGTTCTGTCGGATAGCGGTCTGCCATAGCTCCCATAGCTACCAGAAGATCAGCAGAATAGAACTGATCCAACCGTTGTTCAAAGTCGGGCTTAACATTCTTTATGGCTTCCAACTGCGGACGACGTTCTTCTGCCCATGACTTCATCACGGTCGAATGACTCAATATATCAAGGTATTTCTTTGCCAACGGATAGTTTTTCATTTCCAAGTTGGTTACTGCCAATCGTCGAAGTACATTAAAATTGGTACCGAAGGTTGATTGTATCTGCTGTTGGAAACTCTGTCTAATAACCTCATTGGGCATATTCATCGAACGGAAAAACAGGGAATTGAAATGGCGACAGAGCGGTTCGTCGTGGTCTTTGAAGATAAAGTCCTCCGCAGATGTCACGCCATAGAGAAACATCTCTTTGTTCAAACGTCCCTTCTCTATCAAAGCCAGTAAGGCAAATCGTCTGGCTATAAAACTCTCTTGCGCAACTCCTGGAGGTGTAAGTTCCAGCAATTCATTCACAGAGTCCAGAGCTTTTTCTGCTATTCCTTCTTCCTTGCCGATTCCTGCCATAACACAGAATCCCTGTGGTTCAATAAAAATCTTTCCTTCTTCGCATTCTTTTGAACCAACCTTTTCAGACTGTGCATCATAGGCACGCAGGAACCATTCCCCGTCCCAGCCGTATTTCTCCACAGAACTGCTCATCCGCCTTACCCATTTTGCTATCTCTACAGATGTCCTGCCCTCCTGCTGGACAGGGACATGACCCGGATGCCGCTCCAGATAGTCCAGCAGCTTCACGAACTCATTTCCGACGAACACATAGAGTCCGGCTATCATAAGCGACTCCGCCTTGCTTCCATGTGAGCGGTTTTCAGTAGTCTGGAACGAGTCATCAGGATTGTCCTAGAAACAGTTCAGGTTCAGGCAGTCATTCCAGTCCGCGCGACCGATGAGCGGAAGACCGTGAGGACCGAGATTGCGGTTAGTATATTCAAAACTGATGAACAGATGGTCGAGAAGCGATTTTTCGCTGCCCGGAGCATTGTCAAACGGTATTTTCTCATTCAGAATCGAGAAATCCCCGGTCTCCTTCAGATATGCCACTGTCCCGAAAATCAGCCAGAGCGGATCGTCATTGAAGCCGGATGGCGAATATCTGCAA
>OQVP01000734.1_pt1 | contig 12340 bp, 10 predicted proteins | sample 1691541 | NCBI WGS metagenome assembly OQVP01 (sample SAMN03418258, study PRJEB22391) | human gut metagenome | biome: human-gut; feature: organic feature; material: feces | host: Homo sapiens | place: Tanzania | collected 2013-01 | reverse complement strand
ACCTCCGCCACGGCTGGAACGCCGTACTGGTTCCTACCAGGCTCGCACACATGGTGCCTCAACTGCGGGCAGACACACGGCGACGCCGGGCGCGACACGAACCGTCTCGTCGGGCTTTCCGGGGAAGGCCGATCCTCCGCGACGACCGTACTGACATTGAGCGCCCTGAATTTGATGTACGCCAACGGCGGCGAGAACTCCGCAAAGCTCCTCGGCTGCGCGGACGCAGGGCACGTGTTTGACGCAGGGCATCGGAAAGTTGCCCAAACTTTTCGTCACCGCTTTCATTCATTCTGCCGATTCGATATACTCCTTACCGCCATGTTGAGGCAATCGTTTACAGACTTCATCTTTGTCACGAACACGGACGGAAGCGGTAAGGCGCAGACGAACTTTGCTCACCGTGTTCGTATTTCTTCATCTATGTGTGAGAATCCTGGATTGACGGATCACACGGCGCTTCTCGAGGTTGGGGATATGTCCTTCAAGTCGCCGAAGAAGGCGTCCGAATTGAAGGTGAATTGCGCGGGACTCAAAGCTGCGTGAGGCGAGAAGGGCAATGTGGTAAAATTTTCTATATGAAGAAATGAAGGAGTCGGTAAAATGTCTTTGCTTGATGCTGCATACGAAGTGCTGAAGAAATCAGGGAGCCCGATGTCCCCCGCTGACATAGTCCGTCTGGTTCTTGAATCAGGAATGTGGACGACGAAGGGCAAGACGCCTGAGCAGACATTAGGGGCGCGGCTTTATGTGGATATCAAGAAGTTGGGTGCAAAGTCTCGGTTTGTGAATGTGGGGAACGGGCGATTTGCCTTGTCGGGGGTGAAGGCCGAGGAGTCGCCGGTGCAAGCACCATTGCCTGGCTTTGGGGTGCAGTCCGTGACGATTAGCGACAAGACGTATTCGTTCACCGATTGTGCCGAGAAAGTATTGAAGGCGCAGGGCAGCCATAAACCGATGCATTATCTTGATATTACGCAAACGGCATTGTCTAAGGGATGGTTGAAGACCTCCGGTCAGACGCCAGAGGCCACCATGTATGCGCAGATCATTCAGGAGATACAAAGACTGCGAAAGCGCGGAGAAGTGCCGCGGTTTGTGCAATGTGGGAAAGGCCTTGTCGCCTTGACGATTTGGGACAAGGCAGGTGTTGATTTTCAGGTTCAGCAACATCATGAAGATGTTCGCAAGAAGCTGAAGGCAAAACTGATGGCGCTCAAGCCAGAAGAGTTCGAAGAGCTTATCTCGCGACTTTTCCGCGAGATTGGGTTTCGTGAGGTGTCGCGTACTCGGCTCTCGGGCGATGGTGGTATAGACGTTCGTGGCACAATGGTGACAGGCGGTGTGATTAGCACAGAGCTTGCAATTCAGGCTAAGCGCTGGAAGCGCAATGTTCAAGCGCCGACTGTGCAGCAGGTTCGCGGCAGCCTTGGTGCACATGAGCAGGGATGTATTGTCACGACAAGTGATTTTAGCTCTGGCGCGCGCGAAGAGGCTCGCAAGATGGACAAGGCACCTATTGCGCTCATCGACGGAAAAGAGCTGATTAACCTCATGCTGGAGTATGAGGTCGGAGTCCGTCGCAAGGAAGTGCCTTTGTTTGAAGTGCAGGAGAGCCTGTTCGACGATGTAGATGAAGCACGATAAAGTTGCAAGGAGGGCTATTATGGCAAAGAGTGTAGAAGAACCGGTTGAAGATTGGGCGAAGAAATCGCTTAATGATCATGGGGTCGCGTATTCATCGAAGAATGCCGCGATCAATTCCAATAACTATTTGGGCATTGTAGCTTAAAAGGAGATAGTAATCATGAAGAAGAATCTTGTACAGTTCAATGAGGATGGAAATATTATTGATATTTTGTCTGGAAAAATTCTTGTGACAACTCCTGAGGAAGTTGTAAGGCAACAATTCATAGGAATATTAAATAGTGATTATGGATACCCTAAGGAACTTATGCTTCGAGAGGTCCCTGTTCAGCATGGTTCTAAAATCATGAAGGGGTTGGATGGTGCAGATGTTCGTGCAGATATTGTTGTTTACAACAGTAAGCGTGCGGCAATTGATAAAGATCAGGGGAATGTCTTGTTTGTTGTGGAGTGTAAAAAGCCAAAAGTAGACGAGGGATATGCTCAACTTGTGTCGTATATTTTTAATACTTCCGCAGTAGGTGGGGTGTGGACTAATGGAAATCAGATTTCCGTGTACAAATGCGTTAAAGGGGCTAAAGGTGGTTTAGAAGAGTCGATGTCGTTGCCGCGTTATGGAGAAGATTGGGGTGGAGGTGATGCTATTCCCGCGAAGTCGGAGTTGACAAGGCCAAAGAATGTGAGGTTTCTTTTATCCACTTGCCATAATAAACTGTACGGTCGTGGTATGGAGAATGCCGATTTTGATTTGACAATGGACATGGTGCGTATTTTGTTGGCAAAAATACAGGATGAAATGTCTGCTGGTGACTATCCTAAGTTTTGGATAACGGATGCGCAGTACAAGACAGTAGAAGGGCGAAGAGATTGCGCTAATGCGATACAGGCGCTGTTCAGAGAGTATGCCGATCAGTATCCAGATGTGTTTGAAAGTTCTGAGAAAATACAAGTCAGTGCTGATTGTATCGCAGAGGCTGCGGGTGTTCTAAAAGACTGGAGCTTTGCTGCTAGAACCGATGATGCGGATGGTTGGGATTTAATGGGTGAAACGTACGAACAGTTTACGCATATTAATTTAAAGCGTCAGCAGGGGCAGTTCTTTACGAATCGGTTGGTTATAGACATGATGGTCAAGATGCTTGATCCAGAAGTTGGTGAGCGGACTCTTGATCCAGCTGGTGGCGGTGGTGGTTTCGCAACAGGTTTGTTTCGATATTTACGCAGGAAAGCAGTTTCGCAAACGAAGGCAAATTCACCACAACGAGAGCAGCAGCTGGCTGTTGTGAAGAACAGTGTTTTTCTTGTTGAGATAGCCAGTCGTTTAGTCAAGATTGCAAAATGTGCAATGCTCTTGACAGGTGATGGACAATCGGGAATGACACGGGGAAATTCGTTGGGCCGTCCAGAGAATTTTGACAAGTGGATACAGTCTCGTTGTGCAATAGGAAAGACGAATGCGCCCGCAGTGATTGCAACGAATCCTCCATTTTCTGGGCAGAAGGTTGAATCTCAGATTTCTGATAAAACGATATTGCGAGATTATGTGTTTGGCCACACATGTAAAAAGACTAGTTCAGGAAAGTTCGTGTTTGGAACAAAAGACTCTGAGTTGTTACTTCGACAGGCTCCCGAGTTGTTGTTCATTGAGAGATGTGTAAACTGGTTGAAACCAGGAGGGAGACTTGGCATCGTTCTGCCAAAGGGTATTCTTGATAATATTAGTTATGAGGCATACAGGGATTGGTTGTTGGAACGTTGTGAAATCCGCGGCATTGTCACACTGCACAAGGATACGTTTCAACCTGACACTGGCGTTCGAACATGCGTTATGTTCTTGCAGAAGCCAGAGGCGGGAAAAAAGCCTAGGAAAGACTATGACATTTTCATGGCAATTTCCCAACGAATTGGTCAGGATTCAAAAGGGAATCCCGTTTTCGTGATTGATGCGAATGGACGAAATACGGATGAATTAAATCACGATTTGGGTTTTATTGCGGAATGTTATGAAAAGTTCCGCAAAGGGAAGGATTCTAAGCCTTCTGAATATGTGTTTTCCATTAAGAGGTCTGAAATTAAAGATCATTTAAATATTAATCCTCAGCATTACTTACCAAAGTTAAATGAAACGTTAAATGCCGTTCTTGAGTTTGACAATAAAGAAGGGTGGTCAACAACTACAGTCGGGCAGTTGGAGTCGGGAATAAAGATTTATATTGGTCCAAGGTGGAGTTCATCTTCGCTTAGGGTGAATGCTTCCAATGAAGGGAAAAAGGTTCGGCCTTTTTTGACGGCGAATGCTGCGCTTGAGTTGCGGCGAATGTCTGTGAAATGGTTTGATTTGTCGAAGGCGAGTAAAAAACAGCTTGAATGTATCAAGATGCTTGAAATCCAAGAAGGCGATATTTTGATTTCAAGATCTGGCACGATTGGGAAAATGACATATGCGACCAAGGACCTTGCTCGTAATTATATTGTGAGTGATGATTTGGTTCGTATCCGCGTTCGCGATGAAAAATTACGAGCATATTTAGTTTCGTACTTTGCCTCCACTGCGGCATTGTCGCTCATGTTGCTTGATGAATATGGATCAGTTCAGCAGCATTTGCAGCCGCGTCATATTCAGGAAATGATAGTTCCTGTTCCAGACAATTGGAAGAGTGCGCAGGGGATGATCAATGCGGGGCGCAAGTTTATCGCTGCGATGGAAAAGATGTCAGAGGCCGATAAGATATTGCGCAGTGAAGGGTTTGACGCATTAATGCGAAACACAGTTTTGGATGGTGGCGGAGAATCTGCATCAGAACACCGGGAAAATGTCGCATTGGGCGAAGCACCCGATGAAAGTGATTGGGAAGACCGTTTGGCGGCGTTTGAAGATACGGAGGGATGATCTTTATGGAAGAGAAACGGAAGGACGACGAGAACCCGATTGTGATCTACACCTCGCAAGACGGGCAGGTTCATGTCAATGTTCGGATTGTGGGCGAAACCGCTTGGTTGACGCAGGCGGCGATGGCACAGCTCTTCGGGTGTGGTTCCGATAACATCGTTAAGCACTTGAAAAACATCTATGACGAGGGAGAATTGAAAGAATCGGCAACTACTGAAATTTTTTCAGTAGTTCGATTGGAGGGTGATCGCCAGGTAACACGACAGATAAAGCACTACAATCTTGATGCCATTATTGCCGTTGGGTATCGTGTCAATTCAGCTCGCGCTACGCAGTTCCGCATCTGGGCGACGAAGGTTTTACGCGAGTATATCATCAAGGGATTCGCACTTGATGACGAAAGAATAAAAACCGGACGCAATTCTTCCTATTTCGACGAATTACAGGAGCGCATTCGCCAAATTCGGCTTTCGGAGCGCGTGTTTTACCAGAAGGTCAAAGACATCTACACGACAAGTGTTGATTACGATCCAAAAGATTTTCGTACCATTCGATTCTTCAAGATTGTGCAAAACAAGTTGCTGTGGGCCATTAGCAAGGAGACGGCGGCGGAGATTGTCGTACATCGGGCGAATGCGTCTTTGCCGTTTATGGGTATGCAGTCCTATGACAAGAAGGATCCGCGGCGCATTACCCAGCAAGATGCGGTGACGGCCAAGAATTACCTCAACGAAAGCGAGATGAAGGATCTAGGTCTGTTGGTTGAACAGTACCTTGCCTTTGCTGAAGCACAGGCGGGACGCCACGTGGCAATGACGATGAATGATTGGATTGCCAAGCTTGATGGTATTCTGACTCTGAACGGACGAGAACTACTGCGGGATGCGGGGAAGATTCGGCACGAGGTTGCCGAAGAAACGGCGGCGCTTCGATTGGAAGAATACCGTGGACGATTGCGCGAGGAGGAACGTAAGGCCAGCTTGGAAGAGCTGGAACGTGACATTTCGGAACTTGAGGACGATGAAGGTCCGAAAGGCGATGAGACTCCTGACGACAAGGAAGGTCGTTGATGCGCAAAGGTGAAACACTCCCAGAAGAACTGCGTAATCAGTTCACGAAGAAAACGATGCCGGATGCGATGCCGCGAGAGCAGCTTCGGCGGGCACCTAATCCGAGATTGGTTTCGGATGAGGATTTGATTGCTATTCTTCTGCGGACGGGTTCGCATGGCTGTAATGTCAAGGAACTGGCGAGACGGCTCATTGCAGTATTTGGCTCATTAAAGGCATTGATTACGTCGGACTGGCGAACAATCGAGAACCGGGTCAAAGAGTATAACAAACAAAATCCCGATAATCGGATTAAGGGCTTCGGGCCAGTTAAGTGCCTTGAATTATCGGCGGCATTTGAGCTTGGTTATCGTCGTCAACGATTGTCTCCCGATGACATTCATGGTGTGAAAGTCCGAACGCCAGAAGATGCGTATCGGATTTTTCGTGTTTATTTCGCGGCGGACGACGAACAGGAGAATGTGTTCGTGTTGCCGCTCGACGCTGACCGTCGGCCGATTTGCGAACCATTCCTGGTCTCTCGTGGCACGACCGATGGGGTGATCATGCATCCGCGCGAAATTTTCAAGCATGCGATCCGCTGGGGCGCGAATTCAATTGTTGTGGCTCACAACCATCCGTGTGGCAATCCGACGCCTGGCCCACGCGACATTGCGCAGACGAAGTCGTTACTTGATGTCGCGGAAATCGTCGGAGTTCGATTGTTCGATCATATTGTTCTTGGCGGAGAGTCATTTGTGTCAATTCGGAGTCTTGCAATGTTGCCTTTTGCTGGGGAACGTCACCTATTTATAGAACGTGACAATCATCAACAGTGAGAATCTTATTTTAATATGTAATTTCAAGGAGAGCCCATGGCAGAGAATGTAGATTATGGCTTGGCGATTCCTGAAAGCGATCAGGGGTTTATGATTTTGCCGGACAAAGCAAATGTGCGGTTTGAGACAACTGGGCCGTTGGTGAAGTATTTGAACGAGGTAAAGACCGAGGGAGTGTTGGAGCGCTAATAACAGAAAGGACGCAATAGTATGGCAATGTTGAATTGGGGAATGATAAATGGTGGAGGGGCTTTTGAAAGCCTTATGCACGCCCTTGTGTTTGCCGAAGATTCCACGGCGGTACTATTTGGCCGTCCGGGAAAAGACAGTGGGCAAGATGCTCGGTCAGGGGATGGTTTAACGGTCTATCAGGCGAAGTATTATAGCGGGATGGATATGGCGAGGGCGGTTGAGGTAGCTCATGGTGAGTTGGGAAAGATTAAAAAGTACAAGGATCCTACGCATCCTAATTTTGTCCATTGGAAGAGCGTAAAGCATTGGGTGTTAGTGGCGAATATCCGTAAAAATCCTAATGATATTAAAAAGTGGGACGAAGTAGTAAAGGCGTTCAGAAGTGAGGGTTTCACCGATGCGACTTATTGGGGGATTGAGGAATTGGAACAGTTGTTGTATAAGCATCGTGAGATATCAACTGTTTTTTTTGAGGGCGAAAATCGCGTGTTGTGGGGTTTGCATGAAGCGTATGAATATCTGACGGAAACGAGTCCGGGAAAAAGTTTTGTCGATGTTGATTTGGTAGGCAGGGATGATGCATTGAGGCATGCGGTTTCTTTTGCTGAAAGAGAGAAGCGCATTCTGCCAGTAGTGGGAAACCATGGCGCGGGACTTAGCCGATTTCTTTACGAGGTTCTGGTTGAGTTGTCGAAGCGAGGTTGGAAAACATATTGGGCGGATACGGCCAATATGATGGCATCGACTAAATGGTTTGAACTTCTGATTGGGAATGATCCGACATGTTTGGTTGTAGATGATCTTGATGATTTAAGATTGACACAACGAATTATTGGACAGCTCAATGTAACGGAACGAGCAAAATGGAAGGTCATTATTGGTTGTCACCTGGAGAATGCAGATTTTGTTTTGCGCCCCTTGGCTATGGTTGGCTTTGCCGAGGATCATTTTGAGCTTGAGCCTTTGACGAAAATGATGGTCAATGAATTGGTGGCGAAATGCAAAAGTGTTGGGAATTTTTCAGCGGCCGTTCAGTCCATCGATCTTTTCGCCTTAACGCAAGGTTTTCCGGGGTGGTTGTGTTTGTTGCTGGAGACATGCTTAAAGTATCCAAAGATTGTGGTGCCGGAGCATTTCCCCGAAGTGGTTGCCAAAGTGATTGATTCTTGCGTGGAGAATATCAGACTGGAGATGCAACCGGCCGCACGGATTGTTCTGAAATGGTTGTCTGCGTGGGAGCAGTTGCAGTTGAGTGCTGGCGGTGCGAAAAATGGTGAATTCGACTTTCTCCATGAATATGCCGGGGTCAAGGAAGATATAGGGGATGTGTTGGCCGAATTGGTGAAGTGTGGGCTTGTGAGAAATTGGGGTGTAAACAAGCGGTGTTATGCTGTTGAACCTGCAATATTCCGTCAAGAGATATTGCGAGATTGGTTGCTGTCCAAGGGTGACGGGCGGTCATATGTCGTATCGAGTAAAGGCGAACAGTTCGTTGGTGACATGGTAAACGGTCGTATTTACAATCCTGGAGTCGTCCTTAGGACGCTTTCAAATATGGCCGTTTCATACTTGGAGGCGGATAATGCGGATGTGTTTTTGAGTCCGATTTTTGATGCGTTTGCGGTTTCGGCAAAGGAACAAAATACAACAGCCCAGTATACAATAGTAGATCTACTCGAAAATGTGGGATGGGCCGATCCTGATCGTGCCTTGGAAATTTTAAAGGCAGTCCGACTTAGTCCAAAGGAGAATTGCCAAATTGGGAATTCGACCTTGGGGCTGATGGAGGTCTCTTATGCAGACGTAATGGCTAAGGCTGGTAACGGTTTGTTTCAGTATGCGAGATGTGTTAGGGATTATGCTACAGCTAAAAGATATTTTGGGGAAATCTTGGCGTGGTGCAAGGCGGAAGATGAGGGAAGGTTTAGGCTCGAGTGGGGGAATACGTGCGTTGGAAGTTTGAAAAAGCTGCTTGTTGACACGGAAGGGGATCGCTGGTATCAACAGGTTGCATATAATGACATAGTACCGAATTTGCAAAATGTGGCGACAGAAAAGTCTTTGTATGCTGTTGCAGAATCATTGCTCAATCCTCAGCGTGAAAGTATTAAATCCTCCCATTATAGTGTGACATTTGTGCGTGGGTGTATTCATCCGGGATGTCCGCAATGGAATCGTTGTGTGGCGTTACGAGACATGTTGTTTGATCGTTTGTGTGATGCTGGGACACCTGAAGATGTCTGCTTGTCTTATTGGCGGTTGCTGGTAAAATCCCATCAGGCATTTTCATTTGCAATTGGGATGGGAGGGTTGCCGCAAGAATATGTCCGGGAATATAGAAAATATATTGAGGACGAGTTATTGTCTGTGCTGAAAGTTTCGAAAGCCCGAGGGAAGATTTCGTTGCCAGAATTTACGATTGCGCGAGATATATGGAGTTGGTATCTTGAATATGGAGATGAGTCGAAACATCCAGTTGCTCTGGCGCGTCAGTGCGAGGCAATACCACATGAAAATGAGGAGTGGCAATTTGAAACATTGTTTAAGTTTTGTACCCAACAAGAGGTGCAAGCAGAGATAAATCGCGTGGCGCAGAAATTGGAGAGCACTGAATCCGTTGATGAGTGGTATGGTTTTTTCGATTTGGTGAAGAAATATTTGTCCGCGGCGAGAGGAGCTAAAAATGATCTGGCGGATGGAATTCGTGTCCGAGAATTGGCGAGTTGTATTGCCTCGCACAATCCAAAACTTGAACCCGATAACGTGGCGATGCTTTATGTTAAGTCGGTGCTGAAAGGCGCGCGTACAAATCAGATAGAACGGGACTTTGCCTTGCAGTGGTGTAAAGATGTGTACTGCGTGTCCAAGAAGGGTAATTGCGATTTGGCTGTGAAAAATGTTCTCGCGAAGATTTTGGAATTTGCGCTTAAACCCAAAGAAGTCTTGTTGGAAATATTCGCTAATGTAGATCCGTATTCGCTTGGACACTTGAATCGGTTTGAGATGGAAGTTGTATTGGATGAGACGATGGGTTTCTCAACGCGAGAGTTGTCTTTGGTTTTGCCGGCGTTTATGGTGGTTGATGGGGAGATGGTGAAGGCACGGTTGTGTGCTGCTTGGGATTCGATTGGTGGTGCCGCAGAAGTGTCGGCGTGTGTCGTCTCTTTTGTCAACTGGTTGTGGTTAGCTGTGTTGCGTTATGGCTGGGCGCCGACGGCAATCCCAATGGCATGGATACTTCAACAAATATTGGATCGCAAGTTAGACGGAAATATTTTTGCACATTATGAAATGCAAGAATTGGCACGGCGGTCGGGTGTCCGGTGGGGGATGCGAGATTTCTATTTGTTTATTAAGACACGACTCGAAATAGAAGACAAGGGCGTACCATATGCCGAGTTCCGTTTATTCCCATTTGAATTTAATGCGCTAGATTGGTGCGTGTTAGATGATCGCTCTGCATTTGATGACATTTGTAGAATTGCAGTGTCATGGCGTAGTTTTGTGACGCTATATGAGCTTCCTAAGTGTCTTTCGCAGTTGGACCCAGAGGCGGATTATATTGCTGAGTTCGTTGAAAAGTATTTGAGGTGTAGTGACGAGCATATGGCGGATGACCTGTATCTTGTGGCTAATTTGTCTGCAATGTGTAAACGAGAAACGACGGGGTGGGTGCGTGTGTTGCGTGCTGTTTGTAAATGTTGCGAGAAATTTAGTATTAGAGAGCGTCGTCATGTGTATGCTGGGTTTCAGCCGAAAATGAGTACCGGATCTTGGCGTGTCGGTACTGTCCCGCAAGAAGTTATTGTTGCGGTTGAGGAAGCTCAAAAGCTTTTTGACGCAGAGCCAGTGGATTCGTCCATGCGGCATTATCGAGCATGGGTCCTTAAATGTGCAAAGGAAGAATTGCGCATTGCAGAAGCTCGTGCCGAGGAGGAGCGTCATGACGGAGCTTGATACGGTTATTGTTTCAATGGTATCAAAGTTGGACGCGATAAATCAGAAAGTGCAACTCGCATCGGGTAGCTCCAACTTGAAGATCCCTGAATGTTGTTATAAAATGTGGGGGAATCGAGCTGAATTATCGTCGTATCTGCAGAAAACGTTAGCGGTCTGCGAATTAAGGAATGCGGCGCTTAAAGAGTTGAAAGAACTTGGTGATGTTCGGTCGGATGAAATGTGGAAAGAGTACGTTCGTCAAAAAGGGCTATCTCAAGACTCGCCGTATGTTATTCAACGTTGTTTCGCATTGTCAAAATACTTGATGGCTGTATGGGCGTTGTATGACCGGCTGGCTAATGTCTGTGGACGATTGATCGGACCTGTTTCGATAGGGGGTAATCCAAATCAGAAACGAAACCCTCAGTTGTATAGCTCGTTTATAGAGAAAAAACAGGAACGGCAAGATAATCAAGAAGGGCTGGGTGGCAAAAAAGAAGAGAGTAATGTGAGAAAACAAGATCGGCCAGATGGATTTTCCTTGTCTGGGATTTTGCCGGCTCGATGGAAGTGGCCTGTGATTGTAAGTTATAAACTTCGCAACTTAGTTGTTCACGAGGGTGCTGCGATGGAAGGGGGTAGAATATTCGCGGGGGAAGGTTTTCAAGATGCTTTTCAAATCCATCAAGAACTTAAAAATCTTTTGGTAAAAGAATGTTTCACGCAGACAACAGAACTACCAACGAATGAGCAATTCCCATCAGGGTTGCGTTATGAAACTGATTTCCCTTGGTATGATGATAGTCTGATAAGCATCTTGGAAAAGTATAATGGTGAGATAGATGAGTTATACTCATGTACATTGGAGTGGTGCGTGACGGCATTTTGTAGTCAGGTTGAAATATTTATGCGTCCGGATATCAAGAACTTGCTTTTTGCGACTAATTTAATGATAAGACAGATGGGTAATCCTTGTAGCGGTGTAGCGACGAATGAAGGCGAAAAAGTAACATGAACTGGTTGCCGAAAAGAGAGAAACTTGATCCGAAGCAGGCGTCGGCGATCGATTTTGCCGTGGTGCAGGACGGGAACTTCTATGTGTCGGGCGAGGTCGATTCATACGATTCACAGACATGTGCCGATCTTGAACGACTTGCCGTCCTCCATCTCTCTGACGATCAAGGTGCTTTGTTCGGTAAGAGTTGGAGTAAGAAGGAGACTAAGGCATGACAATAACTCCAACGAATATATTTGCTAGTGGCGATAGCGGGCAATTGTTATCGCGAATGAAGGATGATGAGTTGCATAAGGTCAGGTACGATAATGACAATGGCTGGATGATCGGTTGTTTTAATGCCTGCGATGGTGTGTCTTGCGGCAGAATATCTTGCGGAGATAAGGTATGGCACTTGAAGACCTCAAGATACTGATTGCCGGCGATGAAGGCGAGACGGTGGAGGTGAAACATGCGTAGTAAACAGAAAGCTCTGACTTTGAAGGTCTGGTCGGGCGTATTCAGGCGACATCAGATGCGTTGCAGCAGGATGCGCTCGTGGTCATCAACCGTAGCGTGACGACGCGGGCTTGGCTAGGTGGCTGGGATGGCGTTCTTCGCCAATTTGCACTCGAGATGGACCGTCTCTCCATCGGCAATAATTTTTTCAGTTCGCTACGTGTCATGTTCACATCCTTTCAAGCTATCCTATGCCGCCGCAGATGAATCATACCATGTCATGACTTCGACTGCATCTTCGCCAACACTGTACAGAAAAGCCAGACAGCGT
>OQVP01000733.1_pt1 | contig 12365 bp, 13 predicted proteins | sample 1691541 | NCBI WGS metagenome assembly OQVP01 (sample SAMN03418258, study PRJEB22391) | human gut metagenome | biome: human-gut; feature: organic feature; material: feces | host: Homo sapiens | place: Tanzania | collected 2013-01 | reverse complement strand
ATATTGTTCAGCTCGCTGAAGATGCTCAGCTGCGAGAACTTCGTGATGCCCGTCAGGAAGACGAAACGGAGCAATGGCTCGCAATCTTTCAAGGGACTGTAGAAATTGCGCATCGTATTGCGCAAAACATCGAGTTTTTCCTTCTCATGAGCCACATCCAGAAGCGGTGCATCATATTCATCGATGAGCACCACAGCCTGCTTGCCAGTCTCTGCTGTGACTGTTTTTATCAGGTTGAGCAAACGGACATTCGGGTCTGGAGAATCACAATCCACTCCAAACCTATCCTCATTTTCCTTCAATATATATAAGAGGTATCGATCCAGCTGTTCCTTCTCCATATGTTTGCCTCCAGCCAAACTGAAGTGCAGCACGGGATATTCGTTCCACTCCTTCTCCAGCTTCTCGATGACAAGCCCCTCGAAGAGTTCCTTCTTGCCCTCGAAATAACTCTTAAAGGTAGAAACCAGCAGCGACTTACCGAAACGGCGTGGTCGGCTCAGGAAGAAATACTTTCCATCCGTATGCGTCATACGATAGATGTATTCCGTCTTGTCGATATAGAGGTTGTCCAACTTGCGGATTTCCTCAAATGTCTGAATTCCTATAGGATATAATTTTCTTGCCATAATCAAAAGCTATCTAATGAATTGCAAATATACATCAAATCCCCGAAACAACCAAGTATTTCTACGATTTTAACAAAAAATAAATCCCGACCCAGAGATTCCACTGAATCTCCGAGCCGGGAATAGCATATATTTATATAGAGAATTAAAAATCCACTTCCGTCCCCCTGGTGTGCAGGATAACATCCAGGATAAGATGGAACACAATCCATACCACGATGTCGATGGCCAGGATATACGTGATGTTCACGTGGCCGATCATCAGGAAGTTGAGCAGGATGAACATCAGCGAGAGCACGCAGATAGCCACCATTACCTGTCTCACCCTCAGTCCGCATCTCAGCAGCTTATGGTGAATATGGCTCTTGTCAGGCAAGAACGGATTCTGCCTGTTTCTCAGTCTGTGGCCCACCACTCTCACCACGTCGAGCAGCGGCACCAGCATCGTGGTAAAGGCAAACACCATGTTGTAGTCGGAAACCACATGCGGGTTCACATCCATCGTGCTCAGGTGAATCATCAGGAAACTGATGATGTAGCCCAGCGACAGCGAACCCGAATCGCCCATAAAGAGCTTCCTGCCCCTCATGGCATTTCCAAACACGTTGTAGAACCAGAAAGGGATAATCACACCCAGCGCCGCAATGCAGAGCAGGGCGAAGGAAAACAGATGGAGCCAGACGTGCAGACCCGCCAGCGCCACCAGCGAGATGCCGCAGAGTCCGGAAGCCAGACCGTCGATGCCGTCAATTAGGTTGATGGCATTGGTTACGTACACCACGATGAGCACGGTGAAAGGCATGCCCACCCAAGGCGACAGCTGATAGATTCCGAAGAGTCCGTCGAGCGACTTGATCCACACGCCCGAAGCCACGAGCAGCGATGCCGCCACTATCTGCACCAGGAACTTCTTCTTGTACCCCACTCCAATCAGGTCGTCGGCGAGTCCCACCAGGAACAGCATCATGCTACCCACCAGCAGCGCCAGGAACTCATAAGGCACCTCCCCGTGCATCGACCCGCTGCTCAGTCCCATCAGATGATATATCAGCACCAGACCGCCCATGGTAATCAGCATCACTGGGAAGAACGAGAGTCCGCCCAGACGGGGAACCGGCGCATGATGCACCTTTCTCTTATCCGGCATATCAAAAAGTTTCTTCTTATGCGAGATAAGGAGGATGTTAGGCAGCACCAGCATGGCGATGGTGACAGACACAATAAGTGCTACCAGCAGGAAAATATAAATTGGTTGAATCATAAAAGTAAATAGTCTAAATTGTTACTTTTTATAGCATTTTCTATAATGTATTATCTATAGCTGCATTATCTATAGTTGCATGAAGCGTTTACGCTTCCATTCCTGAAAAAGCAGCTTAGGCAGGGTAACCACAATCCAGCCACATCTCTTCAACTGTTTTTTCGGGTCGCAGAAGATGCGATATACAAATTCCAGATGAGCATCGAGCATCCATTTCGGCGCACGCTTTTCGTCCTGTCCACTATAGAATTTGAAGGCAGCTCCCACGGCAATCATCACCCCTCTTTTCAGATAAGGTTTCAGTTTGCTCATAAAGATTTCCTGCTTCGGAGCGCCCAGCGCCACCCAGATGATATCCGCCCCATCCTCGTTCACCATCTTGGCGATGGCAGGATAGTCAAACTCATCCACTGCCTTGAAGGGCAGTTCATAGAAGCTCATGTTCTCTACCTTCGGGTTCATCGCCTTCAGGTTCTCTTTTAACCCGTCGAGTGTTCTCTGGTTGGTACCCATAAAGAACATCCGGTATTTCTGCGAGCTGACCAAATCCTTGAAAATCTGGCTGCCGCAGTATTGCGGATACCTTTTTCCATAGAGCCATTTGATATAGAGCGGCACATATCCGCTGTCGCAGATGGCAAACATACCGCCATTTACAATCTTTAAGTAGTCTGGCTTTCTATTAGCGTTGTTCAGGATTACTCCATCCGCCACGCAGATATAGTCAGCCTCGTTTTTTGATAATTGTTCATCGATTCTTCGCCATACTTCTTGAGGCGAGAATTCATAGTTGATATTAAAGTATTTCTCCATAAAATATTATGAGATTGTGCATTTATGCAGGAAACGCATAAACAAAATTTGTTTACGAGAATTATATATATATTACAACATCTTCCTTTTTAGCGTATTCCAGACCAATTTAAAAGAAACTGCCTGATATTTCAACTTCATTTGAGAATTAATAAATATACGAGAAGCACCTCTTTTCCTCATTTGCATGCAAAGACTATAATGCTCACAATGCACCTCTACCCTTGGGTCATTATTATCTAGCACTTGATACCTCAATCCCTTTACCATATCAAAACGATAGATAGAAAGTCCACCAAATGCAGAATAAACCGGAATCCAATCTGTATTGTTTAATAATCCTGCAAAACGATTGGCATTACCTAATATATCTGTTTCAGTCTGTGTTTTTTTTTCCTTACCAAGTTCTGTCAATGCATAAGTATCATGATATCTACGTTTTAAAGTAGGACTCATAGAATATCCATAAGCTGTTACAGCATCCCAATCAGGTGCAGTTTGAGCAAAAGAAGATAATATTGGTTCAAGATATAATTGAGCTACATCTAAATCCACAACCATCAAATAGTCTGCTTCTAATTTATGGTCATCAATATACTTCATATACTGATTTCTTAAGCATGCCATTTTTTCTATTCTCTTTCTCGAAAAGAAAGGATTCACTGTTACGTTATTTTGAGAAGGTATTGTTTTCTCCGCCCCCAGAATATTCATTAGAGCTACTATATGCTCACTATCGCTATCAACCCATTCAGCCAATATCTTTTTCGTATTATCAGTACTATCATTCTCATAAACAACAACCCGATAATTTGCAAAGTATTTGCAGAATTCTTGAATAACAGGAATATTTCTTCTCAACCCTTTTTCCGCATTACGTACTATACTACAAATGATAATAGACGATTGATCGATTTTTTTCATTTCAATATTGAAGTTAAAGCATCAGAAATCCTTGATGCTATTTTTTGATTGATTACACTTGCTATAAAGATTACAACTACGAGAACCAGAATATTCAAAGGAAAAGGCAATTGATTTCCTAAGACTTGTATGATTAGTACTTGCACAATATAAATATCTAATGTCAAATTTGCAATATACCCCAAGCAGCTTTGCATTTTTATGGGTATATGAATTTTCATAAGAAAGTTAACTAGATACCTAGCATGATACAACATATTCGCTAAGAGTAAAGGAATGAAGACAAATTGCATATAAATCATCGCTTCATACCTACCTCCTATTTTCTTATAAACATAGAATAATATTATAGATAGTATAAACCAAAATACAGATTTTCTGTTACCAATAAACTTTCTCCCTTTAGAGTGATCATAATAACCCCACAAGAAGAAGAAGAAGTAAAACCAACACTTAAAACCACCCTCATCAAGTACGATTCTTGTGTGATTCACATTCTCTATATAATTCCACACAAAGCCTATCATAGTAAGAGCACCTAAAACAACTAAAACATGCCCCCCCCATAACATTAGAAGAAGTCTTCAAGCGTAGTAATCTATAAACAAAATATATCAACACAAAATAACTCAGAATAGAATTAACAAACCAAAACTGGGTTGGATATAGAAAATTATACCACACTATTTTATAATCACCAAAACTAATCAAACAAGCTATCACGGAGAACACCCAAATACTAGGCAATATTCTAATACACTTATTGATTATCCAATTTCCTATATATTTATCTTCTTTAAATTTGAGCAAATATCCTGATGCATAAAAGAACAAAGAATTACCAATTACACCTCCAATAAATAAAGGAGCATATTTTTGAGGAGCGACAAATTGAAAATGAAACCACGTGATAAAAAAGGTAGCTATTACCTTCATCCAAGTTACCTCGTTATAAAATACTTTTTGCTTCATACATTACTTATTCAAATGTTTCATGAAATCCTCTTTTAAATTTTGAACAGCCAAACGACGTATTTTAAGAGAGGCTTCTTGTACGTTTTCAAAAGGTAACAAAAGTGCTTTATCCATGGACTCAGCAAACAATGATTCATCTCTTTCATTCAAAACAAAACCATTATGACCATTCTGAACCATTTCTTCCGCACTACTAAATGCTGTTACAACACATTTTGTACCACACGCCACAGCTTCAACAAGCGAAGTAGACCATCCTTCCTTAAAAGACCCCATCACAAATTGATCTGCCATATTCAGATAATCAGATATAACATCTAAACTCAGATAACCCAATAATTTTACCTTACCAGAAAGTTTCTTTTCTTCTATATAACTAATAATACGTTCCTTATCTTCTCCATTACCAATGAAATAGAAACAAGAATTAGGGTGTTTTTTCTCAAAAATACTAAAAGCATCAAGCATCAGTTTCCACCCTTTGAACCAATTCAATCTACCAGTGGTAACAATCATACATTCATTACTAGGAATCTTATATTTATTTCTGAGGAGACATTTATCTTTCAACTTAAATATATTCCCATCATATCTCGTTGGAAATTGAACTACTTTTTCCAATGCTATTGCCCCTTTACTTCTTTCAACAAATTCTGAAATTGCGTTTTTGTCAGCAGCTGCCAATAGTATTTTCACATGTGATGCCCATTTAAAGAAAATTTTATCATAAAACGCAGCAAATTTCTTAGCATACGGATATCTTGAAATAGAAAGTGGATTACTTACACCTGGCATTACCAATAAAACCTTTGGCAAAAGATGTTTAGGCAAGGCTAAAAGAATTTCTGGCGTTTGGACTACAATATGTTCATATTTCTCTAACTGCAAATCCTTTATGCATTTTTTAAAATGAAAGAATGATGTTATTCTCGCAGGAACCAAAGGTTTGGTAATATTTCTATCTATCCAAGAAACATTATATAAGCGATATCGAAATCCCTCAATATCTTTATAATACCATTGTTTTAGAGGTTCTGAAACAACCGTTGATATTCCAACCATATCAAGATTACCCTGCATAGCATACGCCAAATGTTTAGCAAAAGTAAGATGACCACCTAAAGGAAAATCAACAAAATTACATAATTCTATAAATATTATATTCGTCATAGATTATCTCATATTATACAAAAAAGTAATCGCTAAAATCATCGACAGATAAGAAACTATCCACTTGCGTTCAAAACTATAGGCTAATCCTAAAGGAACAAAAGCATATAGACAGAAAATAGTAGGAAATGTATATCGAGCATTCATAGCAAAACCAACAGTAATAAGCATAAGACTATTAGCCAACAAAACTATCAACGTAGGATACAAATCAACCAATTCATTTTTAATACTATGATAAATACCTAATAAGCCAAACAATGCAAAAGATGAATTGACTACTTCATATTGAAAATTGAATAAATTTACAGGCTGATGAGCTTTTGCTACAGCAGGATATGGAGAGATAAAAGCATTAATTACATTTAAGTATTTAAAACCAGAACTATTTCGTTCCATATCAAGTCGCTCCTGAATGCCACCCGCAATAAAAGGTAATTTCTCCTGAAGGAACCCAGCGCCTAAAAAGACTAAAAGAAATAAAGCAATTATAGCAATAGTCATAACCTTTGTTGTCATTAAAGACATAGCAAACCTACATATAATATAAGCAGCAACAAAATAAATAGGAAATATCGCCCTAAAGAAAAAAGTTATAATTGCAAATAAAGCAAATAAAATAAAGTTTACTAAAGAAGGATTCCTAAGTACGCTATAAACATAATATACAGCTCCAACTACAACAAATGCAAAAACTAATTCTTTTAAACCTGCAGTTGCAAAATAAGGAACATATGAATTGAATGCTACCAAACCTAAGATTATCTTAATCCATTCTTTATTCTCAAAAATTGTATCAAACAATTTATATATTAATACACATGCCCATGAATAAAGTAAAATTTTTAAAAGTGCAGAAAAAAACGGACCATATTCTTCGCCACCTAAAATATATCCTAAAGCAGTGAAAGCCAAACCACCCCAATCACTTTGATCTGACACATACTTTGCTAAAGCCGTAAAAATATCATATTCACTATTTGCCACTATTAAACCTTTACTAGCATAAAAAAAACTATCATTCGGACGATCGACAAAATCCAATCCCAAAAATATAGTACTAGTCAATGTTGCATATAATACAGAATCTAGAAAAACCTCACTAGAATTCAAAGGACGATGCTGAAAAAAAACGAAAAATCCAAACGATATATATAATATCAGAGATTGAAATAATACCGTACTTAATTCAGCCTTACAATTCAATATAAAACTTAAGGAAAACAGGGTATATAACAACACCACAATTCCATAATATCGAATTGCCTTATCATTCTGTTCAAAATCTACACCATATTCATCTGTCAAATATTCCATAAAAACAATAATTTAAACTTAAACGATATGCTTTTCAAATGGTATTTGGAAACTTTTAAATTTATTTCTTGCCCAAGTTAAATGTCCTATCCTTATAATTAACTTTAACAACCACTTTGGCAATTGTTTTTTAAATCCTCCATTATCTTGTTTTTGCCAACTACCAGCATAATTATGAGCACAAAAACTTTTGGATGTTTGACTTACTTCGATTTCATTACGACTATTAAAGAAATCTTTGTCAAAAACAAACATTTTTTTTTCATCGTGAAGAAAAGTTTCAGAACTAACATCTACAGATTTACCTATTCTCCAAAACCTATATCCCAAATCAGTCAACACATGATGAAACTTACATGGTAACGTAAGAATATCATACATACCATTTGCCTTTATAAAGCTCTTTCCATCATAAGTATCCAAAATGTCTTTTATCCATTTGCAACCAGGCTCACATCCAATTACTGCAGCTTCAAAAGCTCCAATCTGATCATGACCTATAAAATAAGGTAAGTTTAGAAGCTCATCAAAGTTTTTATAAACTAAGACATCTGAATCTAAATATATTCCTCCGTAATTATATAAAGCATACAATCTAATATAATCAGCAGCAAAAGCATACTTTTTTGCCTCAAAAGCTTGCTTTGTCCACAATGTCGAATTTATATCAAATCGTTGTGTATCCCATACCCAAATCTCATAATCTGGTAAAAACTTTTTCCAAGAATCAAGACAAACTTGTATTTCTGGTGGAAAAGGATCTCCAGACAACCAGCATAGATGTATTATTTTTGGTATCATATTTATATAATTAATTGTTTTATTATAAAATTACAATTTATTATACTATAATGTATAGTCCTTCTCTAATTCCTCCATCAGCCATTTCATCCTGACATCCCACGAACCTTTACGTTCCGCTGTAGCTCGATTTCTGTCTACCAATGACTGATAATCATTAATATGACTTAAAATTTCTACTATTTGATGTATAGGGGAAACATCTGAACGAAGTTCTATTACCGGATTATAACCTATAAAATCAACTAGCTCCTTAGGTGCATGACCTACCATAACAATTCTAGAGAACATACACTCCCAATAACGCTGAGTCAAAGTTTCAATATCACCAGCCAATTCTGGCTGAGTCAAGCTACGCGGTAATGCTATTGTAATCTTAGCATTTCCCATCACCTCATATAACTGTTCATTTGTATAAATGAATTTTCCATTTTGCTTTGTACATATATGTCTCAATGAAGCCCCATTTATCTTAACTGTTTCAATAGATTGAGCATCAAAAATCTTTTCATTTGAACGTCCAAACTCTAACAAATCTATTTCTCTATCACAAAGTGACCTACCTTTCTTATACAACTCTCCATCTACAGCTTCAGGACACCATATCACATGAAGATTAGACATTTCTTGCTTTATTCTCTCCGTTGTCTGACGAGAGCTACAGATTACAGTTTTTACTTTATGTTTCTGCAACCAACTACATGTCATATCAAAATACTTTGGCCAACAGTCCCATATCATCGGAACCACTTCATATCTAGCATAGTCTGGATACGTATCAAAAGACAAAGAAACAGGTTCCACAAATCGCAAACGAGCCTCTTGCTTACTTTTCCATAAAGTAGGCCATTCAAAGCGAAAAGCCAAACTATGGAAAGCCCTTAACGGATAGCAAGACCTAGCCACACTTCCTCCCAATTTTACCCATGATTCATAGGGATACTTTTTAAAGTTAAGAAAAACAGGATAAATATAAGGAGCAACTGCCTTTAACACTTTATAACGAGCCATCATTTTTCTTCTTTCCTAACAATATCGGACATTTCTGTTCTATGAGTTTACACCCCCAATAAGACAAAACCGCTATTATAACATACACTATTAAAAAGCATATTATCCAACTCAATGATCCTTTTTGAAATATTCTATTTAAAATTACAGCCGAAGTATGACACATCGGGGAATGAAGAAGCATAATACCTAAAGAATGTTTACCTAATTCAGATAAAAACTTGATATTCACCAACTTTTTGGTCACCCATAAAAAAGGAAAGAAATTCAATATGATAATCAACAATGCTATTAAATAATATGGTTTATAGCAACTACCTGAGGGAACAATTACAAAGGATGCCCATTGAGACAAATAAACTACAAAAGCTATCATACCTGCTAATATCAACCATTTTCCTGTTAATAAATCTCTCAGATATGGATATAGTAATTTTCCTAATGCATAAATAGGTAAAGCTATTAATCCTTCATCAAAGAATAAGGGCAAGTCAATATGCATACCCAAATAACCAATTAAAAGGATTGCCCCCCCATATACTACTTTTGGAAGTTTGAGACGAACAATACAACTAAGAAAAAGTTTGGTATAAAAAAGAGCAAATAAAAACCATGCAGGTCCATTACCGCCCGCTATATTATACCATGTAAATGGAAAGTCCCCCCAATTACCTTCTTTAACATAGCCCAAGATTTTAATATATAAAGTCGATATCGCTACCCAAATAATTGCAGGCAAAATCAAGGTTCTAAAGTTTTTTGGCACCAATTGCTTAAAAGGCCTTTCTGAACGATCATAAAAACCGCTCATGAAAAAGAACACAGGAACTGAAATAAATGTTATAGGCATTCCAATCACCTGAAACGCCTCTGTATGAATACAAATTATTAACAGAACACCAATACCCTTTGCTATATCAACATATTCATCTCGCTCTTTTTTCATTATATATTCTTTATTATTTTACATGTTATATATTCTTTATTATTTTACATGGGTTACCAGCAGCAATACAATCAGCAGGAATACTCTTCGTTACAACACTACCAGCACCAATAATACTACGAGCACCAATAGTAACACCTTTTAGAATAATAGAATGGGCACCAATCCAAACATCGTCCTCTATCGTAACAGGCTTTGATTTCGTCCCTTCATTAGAGCATCTACGTGCCATATAATCAACTGGATGAGAGTCCGTATCAGTAACCATTACACATGCCCCAAATTTAACATTGTCGCCAACAGAGACACTATCATGTACCCATATTCGAGTACTACTCATTCCTACATTATTTCCAATAAAAAGATTTGCACCTGATTCCAAAAAAATAGAACCTTCCAAGTTACTACCTAAAGGATTAATTCCATCACCAGATGAAAAGTAGAAATTATCACCAATACACATATTGCCCCCCCATATCGTCCAATGTATCCTACCAGGAATTTGGATATTAGTTCCTACTTGTACTCCATGTGCTTTCAGTAAGACACGATTGAACAGTGGATAGAAGTGAAGTCGTAACAACTTAGGGAGAGAGAACAAATTCAGTAACAATGTTATAAGCATAATTTATTTGAATTAGCGCAAAATTTCATCTAACTTCTTGATTATAATATCATTATTATATCTAAAATCTAGAATACTTTTCTTTATGTTCGTAAATATATTATTATTATTATCTATTATATCTCTAAGCTTTAATGCCATATCCTTAACATTACATATCCAACCATCATGATCAGTAACTACTTCAGCAGATACAGGAAAATCATTGCATAGAACTGGAGTATGTAAAATCTTTGCCTCTGCTACTGTATATGAGAAACTTTCAGATTCTGATGTACAAACATGTAAATCTGCATGTTTAAAGAAAGGATAAGGATTGTCTTTGGCACCTAAAAGAACAATTTCATTCTCTAATCCCAAATCTTTTATTCTATTATGTGCATTCAACCTATCAGCTCCGTCCCCAACAATATACCAACAAAACTTCCGATTAGTCAAGCGTTTAAGTTGCAATACAATATCTGGAATCAAATAAAATTGCTTAACTTTCACAAATCTTCCTACAGACATGATTATAAAAGCATGATTTTCTGGATAGGGATTAGCAATTTCATCACTTAGTTCATAAATTTTCTCTGTATCTATTGTATTATATATACATACAGCATGATTTTTAAGCTCTGGATAAACAGATACGAAAGAATTCAAAGCTGAATCTGAAACCGTTACAATAGTATGGAAATAACGATATAATTCTAATTCGGAATTGTTCTTATTTTTCTTCCACCACTCACCATAATCACAATGAACCCAAGCTATTTTATTTCTTATATCATGCATATAAGAAACAAACTCAGTAGCTGAACCTTCCTGGAATGCCACCACTACATCATATGATTTTTGCAATCTATTAGCCTCATATTTATAAAGCCACTCATACGAAAGAGATGGTATCAATTTAATAAACAATCCCATCACTTTTCTTGTATAAAAGTTATCGTGCGCTAACACATAGAGAAAACTTTTTCTAGCAATATATGGTTTAAATATATCCTTATAGAGAAATCCTCCATCTTCATAAAGGCTATAGATACTCACTTCATATTTGGTAAAATCTATAAAATGCAATAAATTCTCTAATGATTTATTGGTTCCACCATGTGAATATTCTGGAATTACAAAAAGAACTCTTTTTTTTATCATTTATCTTTTATTGTTTAACCATCCATCATAGTTTTCCTGAAGAATCTTTAGCGGTAAACGCTCTTCTTCAGGATACAACTTCTTTTCATGTTCAATAATCTCATCTGGTGTAAAAACGAATTTTACAATTCTCCATGGATTACCAACAACGACAGAATATGGGGGGATATTCCCCGAAACCACGCAACCTGCGCCAACAACACAGCCTCGTCCTATATGAGCACCATTAAGAAGAGTTACATTAATTCCAAGCCAGCAATCTTCTTCTACCACAATATCCTTATCAAATCGGTGGTCAGGATATAGTTCATCTTTCATAATATCCGTAACTTCATGCTTCCATACCCCCTTTACGATAGCATGATTACCGGGACAGACACAAAGATTATAGGAAGAAAAACTACCTTTCTTCATGATAAACTTAGAACGCGGATTTAAAATCATTGCACCACCAGGGATACTTGTATTCTCCTCCATATATAGATTTTTCTTATTAAAAAGAACTGTATCAGGAGAAAGATAAGCGCTATTAGCCATCATTCCATACTCCCCTCTTCGATTAATATGGAATAATTTATCAATTTTCAAGCGCATCATTTGCTTTATACTAATAGGATTCATAAAATATATCTCTATTATTTATCAACAATTTCACCTGTGGTATTGTTCTTAACAAACCAACCAACAGTAATCGCAGCACCTTCATTCAAGGACTTATATACTTCACCACATTCCGTATTCATACCAACT
>OQVP01000730.1_pt1 | contig 12371 bp, 12 predicted proteins | sample 1691541 | NCBI WGS metagenome assembly OQVP01 (sample SAMN03418258, study PRJEB22391) | human gut metagenome | biome: human-gut; feature: organic feature; material: feces | host: Homo sapiens | place: Tanzania | collected 2013-01 | reverse complement strand
TCAAGAAGTTCACTTTGTATGTGAATCCTTATGTAGCAGCCTTCATCAACAAGGGTTTCATTTCCCTGAAGCGCAGATGGCAGTTTAAGTATGGATTCGGCTTCAATGTAATTCCTTCGCAGAAACTGGCGTTCCTCCAGTATGAATTCTACGACAAGGACAACCAGTATCTGGATATGCAGGAAGAGCAGGAGACAAAGTAATTTTTTAATTCTCAGCAAAAAGCTCCATTCGCAATTTTATGTGCGAATGGAGCTTTTTTATTTGGGTTTCTACACCTTATTATATATATAGGGCACTTTAGTTATCTATCTCTTTACAAGTCACCATCTCGATTCCACGATAGATTACCACGAGTTTATGGAGTTTCGTAGTCTTCACCGCCGCCTTCACCATATCACTATCGGCATAGCGACATATCTGGGCTTGTGCTTGCTCATAGAGTTTGACCACCTGCTCGTCGGTGGTATTCCCCTTGCAGTATTTCAACTCCACGATATAGGAATCCGTCATATCCTTATAAATATCGCAAAGCGGCAAGAGGAAGATATCTGCATAACCTCCGTCATTGTCCAACTCGGATATCGGACGATAGAACTGACACTGGCTAGTCATTGCCAGTGTAAACCCGTGAACATAAGCCTCCCCCTTCTGCTTGTCGCGCTGAGAAGAGAACCGCTTCAGACAATCGGCGATATAGTCGAAATACGGCTTGTATTCGCCATCGAATGCCAGCATGCTTTCCAACTTGTTCTTATCATACGACTCGAATGTCAGATCATTCTCCTTATAGGTATCCAGAAGATAGGTGTACATCTGGTCGCGCACCACCTCGTTTGGAATAACGAACTTGATGCCACCCTTGTATTCTCCATCTATTGTCACCATTCCGAAATAGAAGAGAAGACTCAGGAAATTATCAGGGTCGTTAATGTTCTCGGCAGGGAAATTCTCCACAAGCTTGCCTGTTACAAATCCCTTGGTTACAAGGTCTTGGATGATGCTGGCATCATGCGAGAAGTTCTTATCGTGACGGATGAGCATACGCAGCTTATCGTAATCCATCCGGATGTTTGATTCCACCATCTTCTTTGGAATCCCGTAACCAGAATCTATGTAATTTGTTAGGAAATTGAGAACCATAACAGAGTTGTACATGGTTACCTTTCCATATTCTTCCTCTGCAAAGCAATAGTTGTCATACCAAGGCTTCATCACCTCTATCAGTTCATCCACGGTATGATTGAAAGGCAGGACACTGGCATAATATTCCAGCATCTCCCTCACTTCTTCCTCCGTAAAACCAGTCAACTCATTGAAACATGGACTCAGCGAATAGTTAGTTCCGATATTGAATCCGCTCGTCAAGTCATCCATTGTCACTGGGCTTACACCCGTCACGAATACCCTGGCAAGCGCACTGCCAGCAGCACCTTTGATAGTATTGAAGAATTTGCGCAAATACCCCTCACCATGCGTCTGCTTGCGATAACGCACCAGATGCTCTTCGCTGGCAAGTATCATGTTAGTAAAATTATCATATTCGTCAATGAAGAGATAAATTTTCTGCCCTACTTCATCTACTTTCTTACAAAGATAAGCCAACTGCTCCACGGCACCATCCTGCCTTTCCATTTCCTCTTTAATTCCAGGAGGAAGAAGATGCGCATATACGCTGCAGAAAGAGCCAAATGCTATATTGCAATGAGCATCCAGCCCCTTCTTATAATCATCCAGCCCAGCACTGACTTCGGCAAAGTTCAAGTGGATAACGAGATATTTGTTACGCTCTGGTGTAGGATTCTCACCGATATAAAGCTTACCGAATATGTTTTCGAAATCATCTTTCTTGTTGATGTCGTAGTAATTTTCGAGCATAGAGAGGGTAAGGCTCTTGCCGAAACGGCGAGGGCGTATAAAGAAGAAATACTTATTTGCATCTTCTATATCTTCGATGAAAGGAGTCTTGTCAACATAGTAACAATCCTCTTTTATCACATCTTCAAAATTCTGCATGCCATAAGGTATGCGCTTGCGATAAATCCGCTTTTTTCTTTCTCTTATTGCCATAGTCTTAACTCCTTATTTTAAAAACAGGTTCCTCCGTACAGTCTTTGATTCATCTATCAAGGAACTGACACCGCAAAGGTAATAAAAAGAAATGGTACCGGCAAGCTTTTAAGAAAATATTTTTTGTTTTGCTGCAACCTTTTCTCTGCTTTTCTCGTCTAAGCTATAAATAACATAAAAAAGAAAGGAAAAAGATTATGATTTTGAGTACAACTCCAACCATAGAAGGCCACCCTATCCGTGAATATCGTGGCGTAGTTACTGGCGAAACCATCATTGGTACCAACTTTGTGAAGGATTTCTTTGCCAGTGTCCGTGATGTGATAGGCGGAAGAAGCGGTTCTTACGAAAGCACCCTCCGCCAGGCCAAGGATACTGCCCTGAGAGAGATGGCCGACCGCGCCGCATCCCTGGGCTGCAATGCCATCGTGGGCATCGACCTGGACTACGAAACCGTGGGCAACAGCGGCTCCATGCTGATGGTAACGTGCAGCGGAACGGCGGTGATTATATAAGATATTCAACGTGGTGACCTTCATCTGATGAAGGTCACCAACTTTCTTCTATATCATTTATTCTATCACCCAATCCTCTATACTTCGCTGGTTTTCAGAGAAGTTAATACCCACTTTCACAACCTTTCGCCCATCATCGGCAAAAGCCTTGGCATAGTCCTTGTCGCTGATTTGCGCCATGGCGATGTCGGCAGACTTCTTATATTTCAACTCAAAGATAAAGATACTCTTATCCGTCTTGAGAACAAGGTCTATTCTTCCATCCGAAGTGGTATGCTCCACCTTCACATCTTCGCCAAGCATGGTGAAGATGGTGAATATCACGGCTTGATAGTGACGCTCATTATTGTTGATAATCGTATATGGGAACTTATCATAGAATGCCTTCAAGTGAGGCATAAAGGCTCCCATGTCGTCATTGACGAGCACATTCTTGGAATAAGCATACACAATGGCATCATATCTGTTCATATCTTGCGCAGTATAATACCTGACGAGACTATCAGAAAACCCTTGTCTTACTTCCTGGTTTGGGAAACAGAGATGATACAATTTTCCTCTTCGCTCATATCCTTTAATGGTAAGGTAGCCACTTTGGAAAAGAACCGGAATAGGATCTGTGAGTCGTTCCGTAGGTGTATCAAAACGCGAAGCCTGTATCCACAAATCATCCAGATTGAGCATATCCAAATTTTTCTGCTGCAACAATTCTACCAGGAACGTAGGCGTGCCAGATGTAAACCAATAGCTATTAAACTCTTTATCATCCAATGCATTGATGATGCTGTAAGGATTGAAGATATCCTCGCTATTGATACTGAAATGGTAGCCATCATAATGCTGCTTGAGTTGCCCTAAGGTCTCCTCATAAGTAAGCCCATTATGCTCAGCCATCTCCTCGATACCCTCACGGAAATACTGAGTCAATTCACTCTTGGTGATACCACAACAGCTACTGTATTCATCCTTCAACGTGAGAATCTTGAGATTGTTCAACTCGCTAAAGATGCTGAGCTGACTAAACTTGGAAATACCTGTGATGAATACAAAGCGAATGTTTCCCTCTTGCTGCTTCAAGGGGCTGAAGAAATCTCTCATGATGTTGCGGATGGTCTTCTGCAACTCTTCGTCACTTACAGAATCATGCATAGGTGCGTCATATTCGTCGATGAGAACGACAACTTGCTTCCCTGTTTGAGCAGTAGCTGCAAGCAAAATATCCCTAAAGCGAGCCCCAAAGCCTTCACGCTCAGATTCAGGAACTTCTATTCCATATTTCTGCTCTTCAACTTTAAGGATATTGTTCAATATGATTTTAGCATTCCCCAAACTATAATACTTACCACAGCTCAGATCCAGGTGGATGACAGGATATGCCGTCCACTCCTTCTCCATCTGTTCGATGGCAAGTCCCTTGAACAGTTCTTTCTTACCCTCGAAGTAAGCCTGGAGAGTAGATACAAACAAGGATTTTCCGAATCGACGTGGGCGACTCAGAAAATGAAACTTGGCATAATGAGCCAACTGATAGACGATAGCCGTCTTGTCAGCATAGAAGTAATTCCCCTTCACGATTTCGGAGAACGTTTGTATTCCCAAAGGATATCTCTTTGAAGCCATAATCTTACTCTTTATAATCTAGGTACAAAGATACGGATAATATTTCAGAAAACAAGCGTTTTTCTGATTATTAACAATATATCACTGCAAAAATAGAACCGAAATTCAACAAAACATGCTTGAAACGGGGCGGTAACTGCCTTAAAAAACGAGTTACCGCCCCTGTTCAAGCATATTTTTATCTAAAATCCTTTGCGGTATTCAAATAAAAATATTATCTTTGTAGCCAATTATCAGAGCCTTATGGCTAATTGTTATCATAAAATAAGACTTTACCATTATGCTACAAAAAATAATAGGACGCAAGGAAGAGCAGAAAACGTTGCAGGATTGCTATGAATCCAACAAACCGGAATTCGTAGCAGTCTATGGAAGACGACGCATCGGCAAGACTTTCCTGGTGAAACAATTCTTCAAAGAAAAATTACTCCCTCCTATTTAGAGCATATCATCTATCGCCGTGAGTTGTTCAGAGAAACCACTGGTACCAGCAAAGCTCTGCACCTCACCTTCGTTACGACTTACGGAGTGGCAAAAAATGCCCAATACGGCATGATACAGAGCGAGATTACGATGGACGATTTGTTTAAGCAATAAGTGATTCCATTTCATCTTATTGATTATCAATTAAATAATGTGGTGACCTTCATCAGATGAACCCCACCAACTCCTGTTCAATGTGGTGACATACATCTGATGAAGGGCACAGAAATATACAAACATCAAAATAATTAGGAGGATATGAATATGGCAAGACCAATAAGAGAAACTCCAATTCTGGTGGGTAAAGACGCAGAACGCTTCGTTAAAGAAATGAAGCGAGTGGAAAGCTTGACTCCAAAGCAGAGAAGAGCTAATCGAGAGAAACTACATGCAGAAGTCGAAGAAATCAACAAAAAATGGAATCTAACATATAATGCACTTTTAGGATGAATATTTATCGTTTTGATTCAGATAGGAACGATGACAACAAGTACACTAGAGCCATGTACTTCGATATGCTCGAATTATAAACAAAGACCTCAGGTGCAGGCATCAAGTATCGGATACCTACAACTGAGGTTTCTAGATTACCACAAAACAGGAAAAATGAGATTAAACGTCTATTTAATTTAACCTCCATTTACCTTGTTTTCCGTGGCAGAGTATAGGATTTCCATCATTTCGTTAGCTATTTTATGGTCAGCAATTCGCATGACATTATTTGTTTCCGAGTTATAGCCAAAGAAGTTGATATTTCCATACCAGACAATAGCCTTGTCTATGACAGCACATTGTAGCGTTTGTTCCTTGTTGCAAACCACATCCATTCCAGCATTTAACAGTTCTATCTCATTAGCCCCTTCCTCTTTAACATGTACAACCACAGAAACCCCATTATGAAGAAGGTTTGCGAGTGCAGACATGATAGAGGGTTTATATTTGAACTTCACTTTCGGTACTGCGATAACAACAGAATGTTTGGCTTTTGCCAAATCATTTCGGAATGCCGCTTCGTAATTGTTTTGTTCATATATCAGTTCTTGAGGATTTTTGTCAGGTACAAGTGATGTCACATTCTTTCCATATCCAGCTTTAATATATCCTTTCAATCGTTTACGATACATAGAGTCACAAAGTGGAACACGAATATCCACATAATCATATATGTACACTTCACTCTTTCCTTCATATTCTCTATGTAAACGCCCAGCATATTGCTCCACGTTTCCTTTCCAGGCTATAGGCATAGTAAGGAACAGGGTATCAAGGCGAGGATAATCGAAACCTTCGCCTACATACTTTCCTGTAGCTACAATCACAAGTGATTCTGATGTGGGTATTGACTGTAGATTTTGTAATGCAAGACGTTTTTCTTTAGCAGAATCCGCACCAATGAGTTGTATAACATGATCGGCAAATGGCATTAGCATTTGTGCCAACACCTTGACATGAGCTGTACGAGTTGTCAGCACTAAAGGTGTTCGTCCTTTTTGAATCGCAGCCTTGACATCCTCCATAACGAATTCATTTCTAACCTTATCCCCGGATAACTCTTGCGTTATTTGAACATAAGTTTTACGGTCTGATATAACGCTTCGGAACGAGGTAAACCTTGGAATTAGCAGGCGTTTGAATCCTTGATTTTCCATTTGACTCTTGGCATCAGAGGTAAATCTTATCTTTCCGCATTGCATAAATATAATAGGTTGATGCCCATCTTTTCTGATTGGAGTTGCGGTCAAACCATAAACAAAAGTAGCAGTCACTTGTCGAAGAACTTGCTCGAAGCTGACAGAGGACACATGGTGACATTCATCGACTATCACCATACCATAATCCTTGACAAAAGGCTTTACTTCGCCATTATTTAAACAAGATTGTATCAAAGCTATATCAATGATTCCATGCAACGTGTTCTTGCCTGCATACAAACAACCGATGGCAGAGGATTTCGTTTTTCTTCCTCGTTTTGTTTCAGGCTTTTCTATTGTTTCATCAATTTTAAGAAACGATTCCAACCGCTCCTTCCATTGCTCAAGCAATGCCTTGTTGTGAACAAGTATTAGTGTATTGACCTTTCTCTTTGCTATCATTCCGATGGCAAACACGGTCTTTCCAAACGCTGTTGTTGCTGATAGTGTTCCGACATTATGCCCAGCAAAAGCTTCCATTGCCTTTTGCTGTTCTTCTCGAAGACCTCCTCTGAATGTAACCTTTATACTACGCCCATGGTTAGTCTTGTCTGAAATCAAAACCTTAACATTATGCTGGGTTAGGATGGCACGAACCGCATCCTCACAACCACGAGGAAGAACAAGATAGTCGTCTGTTATTTCCGAACACGAAATGATACGTGGAATATTATACGTAGACAGGCGCATCCCTTGCTTCTCATAAAATTCAGGATTACGGAAAGCAGCCATGCGCTTGAAAACATTCACGCATTTGGTAGACAGACTTGCCAAAGGTATATATAGCATATTAGCTCTTGTCAGCACAATTTCCTTTGGATAACAATCTGTTTGCATCATATCCATTTGAGGTGTCTCCCAAGGCTTTGCCTCACTGGTCTTCGAGAGTTCGCCCAATGTTGGCACAGTATGCAGCCGTAACAACATATCAAGTTCTACCTCCGACAACTTACGAATTTGTGATAACAATTCCCATTGGTCAGCATACGCATTGAAATCTTCATCAACGAATACACTGTTTCCTTTGCGTCGAACCATCCCCTGTAATGGTAAGGCTACAAGATTGCCAAGACCACCTTCGGGCAAGGTGTCTTGGTTAGGAAAGAACCGGTCGTATGACTTGAAAGAAAGATGGACATCACTATTCATCGCCTCTGTAAGAATGGCATTTCCTAACTTTCGTGCCTTGAAAGCAGTTATTGGCATATCAAAGAATATCCACACATGAGCTCCATTGCCAGAACGTGAGCGTTCGATGTAACAAGGCACATTCCAAGTTTTGCAAACATTTACAAAAGAAAGCACATCATTCTTGTAGCCATGTTCACAGCTTTTGTCATCAAAGTCTGTGCAAAGAAAACAGCAAGTATTGTCCTTTCGTATTGGATAAAGTCCAATAACATCACGTCCCCATACATCCTTTCCAGCAAGATGATTGAAAACGTCATTGTATGTCAAAGGAGCGAACTGCCTGTTGGGACAATCCGCACACTTATATTTTCGTTTATCGCAAAATTCTCGATTCCATTCTCTCGTGCATACAGGCTGATAGCCAGACTTTTGGGTCGTACTACTATACCAACGCTTAGCAAAAACATCATCACGACCTTGGAATACACTTTGAAATATAGAAACTTTTTCTTGTAAAGAGAATTGGCATATAGAAACTGATGCTACTTCTATACGATTAGAGTTATAAGTCTTTGATTCTAAACTTTCATATTCTATCCCATTCTTGTCAAGAATCGCTTTAAGTCTGGCATTTTCTTTTTCCAATTCTTGAATTCTTAGGGCAAGAGCACTTACATCCCTTGCGTCCATAAAGGTTCACTCTCCCATCCATTCGGAAATCCAAGAGCTGCCAGATTTATCTCCGGATAATTGGAAAATAGCGTTTGCATCTTGACTAACATATCATTGTTAGGCGATATAATATCAAGGAAATACTTGATGATGCAGATTGTAAAATATACTCTTTGAGGGTTTGAGGGCTGTGTAATCCAAGGAAGTGCAATCCTTCTTGGAGATACAGGCATGATAGAACTTACCTTATTCCACACTCTTGAATGGTGGCAACAGGCATTTCTCAACAATGTCAAAGATGTTATCCAAGATTCCAAGACTATAGGTTGCAAACCAAAATAGTGAGAGATGCGCTTACGTATCTTGTCTGCTTTCAGATTACGATAAACTATGTTCACATTACCCATTGTCAGCAACTCGCCCAAAATCCATGATGGAGGATATGGGTCACAATAGCTGTTTTTGAAGTGCTTGACAAACTCTTCTGTTGATTTTGCGTATTCCTTATCAATGGTGTTTTTTGTATCTTGGAAAGTTCTTTGGTTGGCAAAATGAACCGAATTAGTCAGCCAATAAATATCCCCAGTTATCTGCACAGGAATATTCATAATAGCCCGACGAATGGCTATCTCAACTTTTTCAATTTCATTGAGAAGAAACATACGCAACTTTTTGTCGAAGCGATAAAGATTCAGCACTTGCTGAAAAGTTGTTTCTTCTTTATACTGATGGGATTCTTTTGGAACTTTCAAGAATGGATACATATAAGCAGAAAGACGATAGTACCCGATACTCTCCAAATATCGTACCGCTTTGGTTTCATCAGAAATGATAAGCCCACGATTTTCCAACAGAGCCACCAAATCCGTCTCTGTCATATAATGTTTTGTGAAGTGCGGTAATCTTTCCATTAGAGTATTTTGAGAATAAACGTATACATACAAAAAAGCCCCACGCATTTGAGCATCGTTGAGAGGCTTGGTGGGAACTGACGGTGCAAAGATACGAATAATCATTGATAATACAAACTTTTTAGCAAGAAAAAACACGGAGAAGTGGATTTCTTTGACATATTTATATTTAATAATGTTAAAAGACCTTAAAATCACATTTTAACAGCCAAACAAAGTGGTTTTCAAGGTAAAAGTGTTACCTTTGTAACGTCTATACCCATACCGGAAGCCCCGATGGGCAGAGGTTGGGCAGACATATATACATATAAGGCGTAACTGTACGCTTTGGTTTTGACGCAGTAAGAATCTGGCAGTTCGAGCAAAGTTGTCAAGAACAAAGCAACGGGAACGCCTCATGAGGTGTATTGTATACAGCCCTCATTGGCTTCGAACGATTTTGTCGTTCGTTGTCAAGAGTGCTTTCTATATACGTACACAGGCGTGGGGCTTTCGGCGTTGTATCAGCGTTGTACATAGCAAGATGATATTTCTCATTTGTTACCTACTTGATTATCAGCAGGTACACGAAAATACAAACGTAAGCATCATTTTATTGGGTGACAAGAAAGAACCAACAAAATGAAAAACAAATCCTGTGCAACAAATTTTGCTACCCAACAACCATTTTCCCTGTTACTTTTACTTCAAGAACCATTTTTACTGGCGGAAAGAAAAAAGATGTGTTACTTGTCTATGGCTGCCAACCAAAGCCAATACACAAATATAAATTCATTCATCTTAGGATATATATACTAATGGATTGGATGAACTGAACGAATTGCGGAGCGATAGCCCAACCGTGCCATGTGCAGTATTGGGTTGTCGCTCTCTTTCTTTCCGCCAGTAAGAACTCTTGTATGATTTCTGTTACTTTCCACTTGTAATCGCTTATTTCAAGTCGTTCTTGGCTTTTTTATCCTCACAACTCAACTTTTCTAATTGTTACTCCGTTACCTGAATCTTCATCACCATTTCTGGGCTTTGATAAATTTGGTTGCAAAGGTAATGTCTGTACCCATATTCCTTGCAAGGTCAGTGCCTATGGTCTCTTGCTAAAATCTCCACCTTGCAGGTCGTATTTGAGCAGAGAACCTTGCAGGAAAAGCACAGACACCTTTTGAGGCAACAAAATTTTAATCAATCCCGAAATTGCAGATGCAAAATTAGGGAATAAAAAAATGAAGACTTATGGCAAACATTTGTGACACTCAGTACAAGGTGATGGGCGAACGCAAGGCGGTAGCCGACCTTTGGAACACGCTCCAAACAATGGAGGTGAACACCAAGAACGTATATCTCTACAAGTTGGCGGAACACTATGGCATCGACTATGAGAAGATGGGCATACCGGTAAGAAGATATATCTATTGGGCAGAGTTTGAGGCAGACGAGAACATCTGCTTGTTGTCCTTTGACACCGAAAGTGCTTGGTCTGCCTGTGAGGAGTTCTTTGATGAACTGAACAAAGTCCTTGGTGGAGAACTTTCCATCAGTTATCGTGAGATAGAATGTGGATGCGACATTTTCTATGTCCACGACGAGCAAGGCTTCTTCCCAGAGGAATGCTGTGTGAGTTCTTCGGGTGAGCCTTTCGAGGATGCTTGTGAGGACATCTTTGACACTTGCCAAGATGCTATTGCCAAGTGGTGTGAGAAGATGGGTATCTCGCAAGGTGACAGAACCGATGATGAAATGGTGGACTTCATCAACAGCTATGAGTATGAGAACGAGGACACCTATTATTATATAAACAAGTTCACGTTTGGCTGATGGAAAGATTTGAGACGATAGAGAAAGTCCCCACTTGGGCATTATGCAATATCATCAATGGCGACCCTACGGGATTGAGTGACGAGGACATCAAGATGGTTGATGGCTTCATGCAGAAATGGCAAGTGGAGATTGTTTCTCCACTCAGCCAAGAAGGAAACGCATCATTCTCGCACTATCCTGCCTTTGGACTACCTGCCGAGGTTGAGGAGTGCAAGGTGATTTATCATTCGGAGAACCCACAAACTTTATAGAGCTATGTTTGAATACGAAGAATTGACCGACATTATCGGTTGCAGTTGCACACTGCTGATACCCTACAGAGGACGCACAGAAGGTTTCGTGGTTGCAGACTATGGTAAGGATGTGGTGAAGGAAATTGCCAAAAACTACGCTGGCAAGGTAGTATTGATTGACTTTTGGGCTACTTGGTGCGGACCTTGCCGCATGGCTATGAAGCAAATTGACGAAATTAAGCCTGAATTGGCTAAGAAGGGCTGCGTGTTTGTGTATATTACAGGAGAGACTTCGCCCTTCGACACTTGGAAGAAGATGATTGATGGCATTGATGGTGACCATTATCGTCTGACTGATAAACAGTGGGAAGAAATGTGCGTGACATTGGGCGTTCCTGGCATTCCCGCTTACCTTATGCTTAATAAAAAGGGTGAAACAGCTTACGACAACTTGAACGAAGGTGGTTACCCTGGTAGCGAAATTTTGAAGAAGCATATTGAGGAAGCACTGAAATAAGTTTGATAACTCATTCTAAAAAGATGAAGAAAATGTTTGTAGCTGTTTTGTCGCTTTCGCTTGCACTGACCACCTCATGCCTCAACAACACAAAAAGCCATGATAAATAGTAACCATAGCTAATATGATTTATATAACCAAATGGATACAACATCAGTGTCCCTAGAATCATTGAAAGGGTTAAAACCATTTCAAATTTTCTATTAAAGACAATTGTTAGTAATCCACTAATTGAAAGTAACCAAAATAAAGATAAGATATAAAACATTAATTTTCCTTATATTTAGACATCACATCATTCATATGACATTCAAATAAATATCTCTTCTCATTCTTAATCGCATCCAAGATAATGCCGACACTAAACATCAAGAAAGCATTCAACATAAGTGCAGCAGCCAAAACTGCACTAGGCACTTTAGTGATATAAGCAGTCTTAATAAATTCATTGATTACAGGAATACCAATTAATAAACCAATTATAAAGATAACAATTGATATAGAACCAAAGAACAAGAAAGGTCTATTATCCTTAAATAAATTAAATAAAGTTAACAACACTTTAAAACCATCAGAGAATGTATTTAATTTAGATTCAGAGCCTTCTGGCCTATCTCTATATGTGATAGGCACATTAACTACTTGCATATTATTAGTTAATACGAAATTAGTGTCATTACAATGCGGCTACAACAAACTCAGTTCATTGGATG
>OQVP01000729.1_pt1 | contig 12373 bp, 10 predicted proteins | sample 1691541 | NCBI WGS metagenome assembly OQVP01 (sample SAMN03418258, study PRJEB22391) | human gut metagenome | biome: human-gut; feature: organic feature; material: feces | host: Homo sapiens | place: Tanzania | collected 2013-01 | reverse complement strand
TGTTCTGAATCATTTCCAGCGCCGGCTTAAACCTTCCCTTGAAGTTAGGGTTGTCACATTCGCTTGGCCAGAGAACCTTCGTGGCAGGAACACTGTTCTCCACAAGGTACTTGTAGGTGCCGCCGGTAGCATAAAGCTCATAGCCTTTATCGACCAAAAGACGGCAGGCTCCCAGCATGTCCGCCTTCTGGAGAGGATCACCGGTCGAAAGAAGGATCCTCCTTTCCGGTATCCTCTGTCCGACAGACAGGACGGACTTGAGCAGAGCCTCGTTCAAGTCATCGCCAAGGCAGCCTACCTCACCGGTCGAGGACATGTCCACGCCGAGCATCGGGTCAGCCTCCTCAAGCCTCGCGAAGGAGAACTGTGAGGACTTGACACCTACATAGTCCAGATCGAAGGCGCTCTTTTGTGGGGCGGCTGGATGAAGTCCCAGCATGACCTTGGTGGCAAGCTCGATGAAATCGATCTTCAGAACCTTGGACACGAACGGGAAGCTTCTGGAAGCGCGAAGGTTACACTCGATGACCTTGATGGCGTTCTCTCTGGCGAGGAACTGGATGTTGAACGGTCCGGAGATGCTGAGCGCGCCGGCAATCGCGCGGGCGATCTTCTTGATCCTGCGGACGGTCTCCACGTAAAGCTTCTGCGGAGGGAACTGGATCGTGGCGTCTCCGGAATGGACACCGGCATATTCAATGTGCTCCGAGATGGCGTAGGCAAGGATCTCTCCATTGTCGGCCACCGCGTCGAACTCTATCTCCTTGCTGCGGGTGTAGAATTTGCTGATCACGACAGGATGCTCCTGGGAGACTTCCGCCGCCAGGCTTAGGAAGTGACGGAGCTTCTCCTCGTCGTGGCAGACATTCATAGCGGCGCCGGAAAGCACGTACGAAGGTCTCACCAGCACAGGGAAGCCAACCTTCCTGATGAAATTGTCCACCTCGTCGATGGTCGTGAGCTCGCTCCATTCCGGCTGGTCAACCCCGAGGTTGTCCACGATGCTGGAGAATTTGTGGCGGTCCTCGGCCTTGTCGATGTCCTCGGCGGAGGTGCCGAGTATCGGAACGTTGTGCTTGTGAAGCTTGAGGGCGAGATTGTTAGGGATCTGGCCGCCCACGGAGACAACGACTCCGTGAGGAGTCTCAAGGTCGATGATGTCCATCACCCTCTCGAAGGTGAGCTCGTCGAAATAGAGCCTGTCGCACATGTCGTAGTCGGTGGAGACCGTCTCCGGGTTGTAGTTGATCAGCACTCCCCTGTAGCCCTGCTTCTGGATGGTCTGGAGGCAGGTTACGGAACACCAGTCGAATTCCACGGACGAACCGATCCTGTAGGCTCCCGAACCGAGGACAATCACCGACTTGCCGTCACGCTCATATTCAATGTCACTCTTCGTGCCGTTGTAGGTCAGGTAGAGGTAGTTCGTCTGTGCCGGGAATTCGGCGGCGAGGGTGTCTATCTGCTTCACGACAGGGACGATGCCGTGTGATTTTCGATGTTCACGGACAACATCCATGTTGGCTGTCGAGGTTCCTTTGTCCTTCCAGATGGCTCTCTGGATCTGAAAATCGGAGAAGCCCTCCTGCTTGGCAAGACGCAGGAGCTCCACCGGCATGTCCTCAAGAGTGTCGTAGGTGTTCATGTCCTCGTAGGTCTTGACGATGTTCTCCAGCTTATTGAGGAACCATTTGTCGATCTTGGTGAGGTCGTGGATCTGATCTACCGTGTAGCCGGCGCGCATAGCCTTGGAGATCACGAAGATGCGTTTGTCGGTCGGCTCCCGGAGAGCCTCCTCCAAGTCGGCGACCTGGAACTCCTTGTTGCCCACGAAGCCGTGCGCCCCCTGGCCGATCATCCTGAGGCCTTTCTGGATGGCCTCCTCGAAACTGCGCCCGATGGCCATCACCTCGCCCACGGACTTCATCGAAGAACCGATCTTGCGGGAGACACCGTGGAACTTGCTGAGATCCCAGCGAGGAATCTTGCAGACAATGTAGTCAAGCGCCGGCTCGAAGAAGGCCGGAGTGGTCTTGGTCACGGAGTTCTTAAGGTCGAACAGACCGTAACCCAGGCCGAGTTTCGCGGCCACGAATGCGAGTGGATAGCCAGTTGCTTTGGAGGCCAGGGCCGATGAGCGGCTCAGGCGGGCGTTCACCTCGATGACGCGGTAGTCCATAGCGTAAGGGTCGAAGGCGAACTGCACGTTGCACTCGCCCACTATCCCGATGTGGCGGACAATCCTGATGGAAAGCTCGCGCAGGAAGTAGTAGTCGTTGTTGGACAGGGTCTGGGACGGAGCCACGACGATGCTCTCTCCGGTGTGGATTCCGAGCGGGTCGAAGTTCTCCATGTTGCAGACAGTGACACAGTTGTCATAGCGGTCGCGGACAACTTCATATTCAATCTCCTTCCAGCCTTTAAGCGACTTTTCCACAAGCACTTGCGGCGAGAATGAGAATGCCTTTTCGCAGAGTTCGTCAAGCTGCTCCTCGTTGTCGCAGAAACCGGAACCGAGTCCGCCAAGGGCGTAAGCCGCGCGCACGATGAGCGGGAATCCGAGTTCATGGGCGGCTTTGCGGGCCTCCTCGATGTTGGACGCCGGGTGCGACTTGATGGTCTTCACTCCTATCTCGTCCAGTTTCTTGATGAAGAGGTCACGGTCCTCCGTGTCCATGATCGCCTGGACAGGAGTCCCAAGCACCTGAACTTTGTACTTGTCAAGGATGCCGTTCTCGTACAGCTCCACGCCGCAGTTAAGGGCGGTCTGACCACCGAACGAGAGGAGAATGCCCTGAGGCTGCTCCTTGGCGATGACCTTCTCCACGAAGAACGGAGTGACAGGCAGGAAGTAGATCTTGTCGGCCACACCCTCGGAGGTCTGCACTGTGGCGATGTTAGGATTGATCAGGACTGTCTCGATGCCCTCCTCGCGCAGGGCCTTCAAAGCCTGTGAGCCGGAATAGTCAAACTCTCCGGCCTGACCGATCTTGAGCGCGCCCGATCCGAGGATCAGGACTTTCTTTATGTTGGTGTTTTTCATGACTTTCTCTGGATTACAGCTTGCTGATGAACTCGTCGAACAGGAAATTGGTGTCGGTCGGGCCGCTGGAGGCCTCCGGATGGAACTGCACCGAGCAGAAAGGCTTGGTCTTGTGACGGATACCTTCGTTCGTGCCATCGTTCATATTCACAAACCAAGGCTCCCAATCAGCTCCGAGAGTCTTGTCGTCCACGGCGAATCCGTGGTTCTGCGAGGTGATGAAGCAGCGGTTCGTGCCGACCATACGGACAGGCTGGTTATGGCTGCGGTGGCCATATTTCAATTTATAGGTGTTGGCACCCCCGGCCCTGGCGAGCAGCTGGTTGCCCATGCATATTCCGAAAATCGGCTTGTCCCCTTCCATCGCCTTGCGAAGGTTGGCAACCGTGACGTTGCAGAACTGCGGGTTGCCAGGCCCGTTGGAGATGAACAGCCCGTCGTAGTCGAGCTTGTTGAAATCGTAGTCCCAAGGCACCCTGATGACCTTCACTCCCCTTTCCATGAAGCACCTGAGGATGTTGTGCTTGACTCCGCAGTCAACCATCACGACTGTCTTGGAGCCGCCGCCATATTCAATCACATCCTTGCAGCTGACGATGGCGATCTGGTTGGCGAGGTTCGGGTCATCGATCGGAAAATCCTTCTCGACGCCGTCCGGAACAATCATTCCAAGCATCGAGCCCTTCTCGCGGAGAAGTTGCGTGACGGCGCGGGTGTCGATCCCGAATATTCCAGGAATCCTCTGCTCTTTCAGCCATTCGTCGAGGCTCTTGACCGCGTCCCAGTGGCTGTAGTCGAAGGAATAGTCGCTGATCACGACTCCCCTTACCCAGATCTTCTCTGACTCGAAGTTCCGGGATATTCCCAGTTCGTCCGTTCCTTCCTGTGGTACGCCGTAATTACCTATCAAAGGATAGGTTACGCAGAGAATCTGCCCGGAGTACGAAGGGTCTGTCAAACTTTCCGGATAGCCGACCATCGCGGTCGAGAAGACGACTTCCCCGTCAGCCGGGCCGTCGTAGCCGAAGGAGAATCCGCGGAACTCGATCCCGTTCTCCAATTTTAATGTCGCTCCTTTTCTTGGTTTCATTTCCTTGCCAATAAATCTGACTTATAGTAAACTTAAACTCTTTGCTTCCATTTGGTTCCATCTTTCCAGCCGGCTCCGGAGGGCTTTCCGGCATTTGCCGTCCCCGTGCCGCCGGTCTTGCGGGTGCACCCACGCTCTCCCCTCTCACGGTCAGGAAGAAAAAACGACCATCTCAAACAGTGATGAAATGGTCGGTGAAAGTCTGAATAATCAAAAGAACATCCCCTCTGTGCATCCTTGGACGCACTGCCGCTTAAAGGAATTGAAATCACACCAAGCATCTGGAAGTTCGTTTGTACTGCAAATTTAAGCAAAAAAATGGGAATAAGCGGCAAAATATTCAATGAATATAAATTCGCGACCCTTATCCTTGAATATGTTGGCGAATGTTGATAAATTTGCAGGTCGCCTAGGTTGCCTCGAAGTGAGATTTTACCTTGGTTGCCTAGCTTGTCTCGAAGAGATGCCTTGGGGCGGCGGATTTGCCGAAGGGAGATTTCCTTGGTTGCTGGGGTTGCCTCGAAAGATGCCTTCGGGCAGCGGATTCGAGGGAGATTATTTTGGTTGCCGAGGTTGCCTCGAAGAGATGCCTTGGGGCGGCGGATTCGAGGGAGATTATTTTGGCCGCCGGGTCGCCTCGAAGTGACCGGCAATATAATTGACAGGAACAATGTTGAACATCGAAGATACCATCTGCGCCCCGGCCACCGTCCCCGGAACCGGCGCCATAGCCATCATCCGCATGAGCGGAAAAGACTCTTTCCGGATTGCCGATAAGGTAGTATCCTGCAAAGGATCCACCATCTCTGAAACAGAAGGTTACAAGCTACGATATGGAGTAGCGCTCGAAGCGGACGGCACAGATCTGGACACTGTCCTTGTCAGCGTCTTCAGGTCACCGCACTCCTACACCGGCGAAGACTCCGTAGAGATCTCCTGCCACTCCTCCAAGTACGTTGTCGAAAGGCTTCTTCAGCGCCTGGTGGACTCCGGAGCCCGCATGGCCGATCCAGGCGAGTTCACCCAAAGGGCCTTTGTGAACGGCAAGATGGATCTGGCACAGGCCGAGGCCGTCGCCGACGTGATCTCATCCCAGAACGCCGCCGCCCACAGGGTCGCCTACAGCCAGCTTAAGGGCGGTTTCTCTAAAGAACTGAAAACCCTCCGCGACGAACTTCTGAAAATGACCTCCCTATTGGAGCTGGAGCTGGATTTCAGCGAGGAAGATGTCGAGTTCGCCAGCCGCCGGGAACTGTCAGCCCTGCTGGACGGCGCGCTCAGGCATATTCATTCGCTGACAGACTCCTTCCGCTACGGCAACGCCCTTCGCAACGGTGTTCCGGTCGCCATTGTCGGAGCCGTCAACGCCGGCAAAAGCACCCTTCTGAACGCCCTGGTAGGTGATGACCGCGCCATAGTCTCCGACATCGCCGGCACCACCCGCGACACCGTGGAGGAGACGATGACCATAGGCGGCCACCTCTTCCGCTTCATAGACACCGCCGGTCTGCGCACCACCCAGGACGAAGTCGAGAAAATAGGCATTTCCAGATCCTACAAGAAGATGAGCGAGGCCGAAATCGTCCTGGCTCTACTGGACGTGACCGTCCCGGAAGAGGAAAACGAACATTCGATTTCTGACATAGTGAATAACCTGGACGTAAAGTCGCAAAAACTGATAGTCCTTCTGAACAAAGTGGACGTTTTAGGCTCTAACATAAATGTTAGCCTATTAAACAATACTGTTTCATCGCCTGACGAAAAGGTGACTAAGTTATACATTTCCGCCAAAACCGGTTTCGGCCTTGACACACTGCGAACCCTCCTCTCAGACTCCCAAAAGACCGCCACTTTGGATTCTGGCCAGACAATAGTGACCAATCTACGCCACTACCAGTCCCTGATGAGCGCCGCCGCATCCCTGGAGAAAGTAAGATCCTCCCTAGCCACCTCCCAAACCCCCGACCTCCTCTCCGAAGACCTCCGCCAAGCCCTCCACCACCTCTCCTCCATCCTCGGCGAAGTCACCCCCGACGAAGTCCTCGGGAATATCTTTGAGAGGTTCTGCATCGGGAAGTGACCTAAAGAAAAGAAAAGCATAAAAAGAAAAAATATAAATCCGTAAAGCGCAGAAAATCAATGATTTTATAAGAATTTGTATTTTCTCTTTTTCTCCATACTTTCTGCCTGTTTTCATATTTATTTCGTATTTTTGTCCCCAGATTGTCCCCCGAAAGGGATGCAAGGGACAAAAATCTGTCCCCCGAAGACAATGAATCACATCTCTCATTAAAATATGATTCTCCGGTTGGTTCGCCTGGCTGTATATACCAAGGCATCCCGGTAAGAGAGCCTGCCATTCTCCGCAGACTGGAATATCGACAGGCAGCATTTCTCCGTGTCGCGCGTAATGGCAGAAAGTCGGCATCGGCAAGCTCCGGAAGATGGCTCAGGAAAGAACGGAACAGCCAGTCTTCTTCCTTTATGAAAGCAAGCATTTCACTCTTGCCGCTTATTCCGGATTTCAGAGTATTGGCAAGAAAGGATTGATAGATTGACACAGTTTGTTTTGCGTTTCCGTGACATGGTGCTACTGAATTTAACGACCTGAAGAAAGGTTCTGCATCTGTTACCGCTTGTGCCAATTCTGTGTCTTTTCGATATTGGGAAGTCTTTTCTTTGATGAGCAACACATCAGCGAAGCTCCGTGGTTGGGACAATGCCAACCGGGTAAATTCAATCCGCAAAGAATCATGTAGCATTCGAACTGTGTTTTCAGGATTTTGGTGTGGTCGTCTTGTCGTGCCTTTGGCAATACAGGCATAGACGGAATCCCTGAGTATCTGCCATTCATTGACAGACTCAATCAGTCTTTCAGTTGAGATAGTACCCATATTCCGTACTTCAGACAGGTATGACTTGTAGGCATTGGCTGCCTCTTCGTCAGTCTGAAATATATAGTTGTCAGTCTTATTTCCGCATGATGCCAGTGCGACAGTGGCAAAGCATACGGCAAGGAGCTTGGTACATTGTCCACGTATTTTGGAGTATGATTTACACTTCACACCTTTTATTATCAGCTCTATTTTCTCGTTAAATAAACCTTTAAACATGATTCCTTTGTTGAATTATTGCAACAAAAGTAAGTATAAAAGTTTACACAATAATACTCTAAAATAAAACTTTAATCTATTTTCTTTTTCATACTTGCGAGCATAATCCGAGAAACAAACAAGAGCATAATAAGTGAAAATATAAAGTATAATAATTGAAAAATATTTTGTTGAGTATGATTTTCAACTAAATTAAACTTTGTATCTTTGCACCTAATATCATTTAGCATTGAACAACACTATGGCAAAAGTAGGCTACATATTCAAGGCAGCCGGCTATGACGGTTTCGACACAGACAAGAAGTGGATGGAGCAATACGGTTGTGTACAAGTGATTGAGGAGGAAAACGGACACGAGAAACTGCGTCCCCAATGGAAACAGCTCATGGCAAGTTTGGAGCGGGGAGACGAAATCGTACTCGCTAAATTCAGCAACGCCCTGCGTGGTTCTCGTGAACTGGCGGCATTCATCGAGTTCTGACGTGTAAAGGTGGTGCGGATTATCTCCATTCACGACAAGGTTGACAGTCGTGGCGATCTGTTCCCTGAAACCAAAGCTGCAGATGTGTTGGAGATATTCGGTGCGCTTCCGGAAGAGTGTGCCGCATTAAGAAAGGCTTCAGCGCATATCATCCAATTAAAGCAGAACATAAACCAGCCGTCCAAAGAGAAAAACATCAGCAAGTCGGAAAGGGAGAAAACCATCGTGGCGATGTACAGCAACGGGCATTCAATCGATGACATCTGGAAAGTAAGCGGATTCAGCAGCCGCAGCTCCGTGTTCCGCATACTCAACAAATACGGAGTTTCGCTCAATCGTGGTAAGTTTAGTGGACCGTTGGGAAAACGCAAACAAAAAGAAGCAATAAAATAAGTTATATTAGGTGATTGAAACATCTAATATAACAATCTCAAATATGAAAACAAATACACAATAAAATATAAATACATCATGCCTAATGAACGCACAACATTTCTAGTAGGCGCAGGAACACCTCTTGATTTAAGTTTACCTCAAGGGATGGAAAAGGCATCAACGAAGAACATTACAAATGATGTCCTTCGTCCATACATAAATTATCTTGACAAAAACAATCCAATAGCTGTTGTAAATGATATCTACAACAAGCTTATGAGTACTTATCCACCTGACCATACTAATCCATATATAAATGGAACACCCACTCCTTATATTCATTTTGAACATTTGTTTCATGTATTAGAAATGTTAGACGCTTACGGATGGGTATGGTCTAGAAACAGCAAAAATACTAATATGTATCCGGTTTTTGCGCCTTTTACCCAGCCTGATATAAATTTTAGCCATAGTACGCTCCATTCTGTCATGGATCAGTTTATCATTAGAATAATGGATATCGTGGACGGATATGATTCTAATTTCATGAAGCAACAAGCAAACGAATGGTATTGGAAATTTTATCAACAATTTGATAAAGACAGCGATTTCTTTGTTTTAAACTATGATACTACGATAGAAAAAGCAATTGGCACTTTCGAAGACGGATTTGAGCAGGATGGAATTCAATCCACATTCCAACGTTTCAACCCCAAAAAACTATTGAAAAATCCCAACGGAGTATCTACAATAAACCATCTACATGGATGCATAAACTACTACTTTCAATCGTATAAAGATCCGAATACAGATATTTACAATTATTTAACAAACGATTTATATAAATATCCTGATTATGCAACAGTTAAAAATCTAATGATTGGAAGAGGACAAAGTCAACCGCATAACCAATCCGGAGAAACATATTATTCTTCTCCTATCGTCACAGGATTGCGCAAAACAGATAAGCTGAACTGTGCTCCATTTGACTTCTATCATGCCAATATGACCAACTGTGTCATCAGGAATCACAAACTTGTAATAGCAGGATATAGCTTTGGAGATTTGTATTGCAACAATCTCTTGGAACGAATGAATTTCTTACATGGAGACAAGAAACGTATTATGCTTATTGATTTTTGGGATATTCCCGAAGGAGATAGAATGCATGGAGGATATTGGTTAAGCCAAAATTTAGGACTATTCCTTTGTCGTATGACTCATTGTGGGGATTTTGATAAAGTTATTAATCAACTATATAAAAATAAAAATTCCAAAACAGGTGCCTTATACAGCGACAACGGATGTTTGATGGTATTACCCCAAGGATTCAAACATGCTGCAACCTGTATTAAGGAAATAGATGCTTTCTTAAACTCATAGAAGTAATACAACAATACAAAAAACAAACAAGTTGTGGGAGAAACTATTATTACATTATTGGCTTTCTGGGTGTTCATCAAAATCTTGAAGGTGATATTCGGTGGCTAGAGCAAAAGCGACTACCAACGAGACAGATAGAAGTGCCTAATATCAACAAACAAGCGATACCAATCATCGTGTTGGTATTGCGAGAGGATTTGATTGAAGATTTAATTCTCCCTTATATTAAAAATTCACACCAAGCAAAGGGCAGGCAGTAAACGAGTTTCTTCTGCAAGCCCGATAAATAACAAAATGTTTTGCCTACCGGGAGAAAACGAAGTCTTGGAGCGGTTGGCAAATCTTTTTGTATCGGGCGATTTCGGCAGAGTGTCTTGCGAAAGAGGAGCAACGTGCAACATTGCGCAGCCGAGCAAGTCTCTCGAAGAAAAAATAGAAGAAGCCGTTTACGGCATGGGTGAAAACTTATAATGGGCAACCCATAGATGTATAACAGGTAAACATACGAGCAAAAACAAAAGCGACCGAAGCCGCTTTGTTTGTCGGAACGAGGCAGGAGTTATTTCTTGCCTTTTTTCGTTTTCTTTTCCGGCTCCGCAGGAGTTTCTTCCTTGTCGGGTGTCTGGTAGAACTTGTTAGCGACCATGACGATGCGGTTGTGTTTCACACCGTCCTTGTCAATCCATTCTTCGGGTTTGAAGTAGCCCTCCACTGTGAGCAGGGTACCCTTGGTGATTTGGGCAAGCGAATCGGTGTTGGCGTTGTTGCGCCAGGCTTCCATGTTGATGAAAGCGGACACACGTTTTGTTTCCTCGCCACTCTTTTCCTGACGGCTTACTGCCAATGAGAAGCGTGCCACGCTTGCGTTTGCGAACTGACGGATTTCTGCGTCCTTACCTACGAATCCTGATACTGCGAAATTGTTCTCAATCTGTTTCATGTTACAATGCTTTAAGTTGTTAATTAAATTATTTTTACGCTGCCAATACAAGTGAGTGCAGTTACAGGGTTGCGACAAGGTTAGCAATCAAATACTCTTTATTTTTGTCAGCGTAAGCCGTCAAAACCTCCGGCCCGATAAAGGAAGATTTGTGAAGCTACACCATTGACCAAGGCTTTCAGCCGTACCTGGCTGCATACTAACTTTGCAACGGAAAAATGAGGAATAACACGACCAAAAGCTGTAACGATATGGATTGGTGAATAAACAAGTGAGCGAGGTTCGCAGACAAAGGACAGTATCCGTCCGCAGACACAAAGTTCCAGGTACGTTTCGGCTGTAAATCCAAAAGAAGCAGAGTGATGAAGCGAGGGATCAAGTATGTCCTCTCAATGTGGATGCCATAATACAGAATCCGTTATGACGCTGCACAGCCAAAGGTATTTTGCTATGGAAGGGATATTCGAAGAACAGAATGGCACACGACGATCGCGGAAACTAGCATCAGAATAGCCGCGTTCTACCTTACCGACAGAACTGGAGAAATCAAGGCAAAGAAAACAATGGCAAGAAGTCCGGTGCTCGTTGAACAAAGCAGCACGGTCGCCATTGCGAAATATGAAATGCCATATATACAAAAGGAGACTTGACAGTCAAAGATGAATATATAAGAGGGAGAACGGCTTGCAAGGCAAGCCCAAATTATAAAAGTTGATGCCATTGGAAATGTATTTCCAAATGGCGTGGACACAGCAATGTGGAACATTACCCCACATTGCCATTCTGCCAGATGCCGGTCAGTTCAGGTATGACCATTCTGTTATCTCCAGTTCCTCGCCATTAGGGAAATCAATGATAGGGTCACAAATGAATGTACCACAGAAATTGACTACTACACAGCCGTTTTTCAGAGAGGCTGGTTCACTCCAATCATCGTCCGTATGTCGGATATGATACCACAGTTTACCCTTGGGCAAGGTTTCGGTAGCAATCCGCAAATCAATAAATTCGCCTTCAATGGTCTTGCCATTCGCCAAAGTCAGAAGCATAGGCGATTTGCTTTCTTTTCTGTAATCGTACAGCATAATCTTTCTTTTAATCTGTTATCTCTATTATTTCATCAATCCGACCGCAAAGGAATGTCCGTAAAGCGGTCTTGTCCACAGCATAGTATTCGGCTATATGTCCGTATTGCTTGACAAAGTAGCGTTTCAGTATGTCCGAGAAGTCGAAGCGGTAGCCCATAAGTGGCACTGACCTTTTGAAATAGGTGTTGCTATTCACGCTATCTGTAAGCCAATTCTTCTGTTGTCGGCTCATTGGTGTACCCTCATTGAGTTGCACTCTCAATTGATAGAGCTTGCTGTCTTGCAGGGTTGAAAGTTCGGGAATATCCCAATCCACAAACCTTGTCGCTATCGGTGTCATCATAAAGCAATCCTCCATTAGTCATAGATTAGCACTTCATCCCGGTATTCCACCACCTCCTTGCCGTTGGTGAGCCTTACCACTATCTCGTTGCCGTAGTCTCCCACGACTTCACCCTCTGTATACCCCTTGTAAGGAGTCAGTAATGTGCATAAGCACCCGATAATGTCCGTATCTTGTTCGTCCTCGTAATACATAGTCAGTGAATTTTTAAAGGTTATCGGTATGACCATTCTCCATTAGAGAACACTTGGAAGTTCACATACTCGTTACATAGTTCGTGTGTCAGCACTCGAATGTAGATTTTGTCTTTGTCCTCCAAAAGAGAAATCATCTTGTTTATCTCTTTTTCGGGATAGTCCCATTTTGACGAAAACTCGCCCTCGATACTGTCTTCCGACCTGTCAAGGTAACAGTCGCAAAATGTGTCTTCCAAAAAGTTCTCCACCTTATCAAGGTCTTTCCCGTTCTCCGTACTTGCGTAGAAGATGTTAGTCGCATAATTTGCCATAATCGATTT
>OQVP01000724.1_pt1 | contig 12426 bp, 10 predicted proteins | sample 1691541 | NCBI WGS metagenome assembly OQVP01 (sample SAMN03418258, study PRJEB22391) | human gut metagenome | biome: human-gut; feature: organic feature; material: feces | host: Homo sapiens | place: Tanzania | collected 2013-01 | reverse complement strand
GGCAAAACAATGAAAACCGAACTCAACGTTGTTCTTCAATGCCCTTGCGGAGACCCATGGGATTTGCCCCTGCCGCAACGTTCTTCATGCCCTCGCGAACGATCGCCTGAGCAAGAATTGTTGCTGTTGTTGTGCCGTCGCCTGCAACGTCATTTGTTTTTGCAGCCACTTCGCGAACGAGCTGTGCGCCCATGTTTTCGAACGGGTCTTCAAGCTCGATCTCTTTCGCAATGGTAACACCGTCATTTGTGATAAGCGGTGCGCCGTATTTCTTTTCAAGAACAACATTGCAGCCCTTGGGTCCGAGAGTGATTTTAACCGTATTTGCAAGAGTGTCAAGACCCGCTTCAAGAGCGCGGCGTGCATCCTCTCCGTGTTTTATCTGTTTTGCCATAAAAAATACTTCCTTTCAGTAAAGTTTTAAAAGTTGCTGCGACCACTGAGCAGACAGAAACGGGTGCATACCGAATCAAATTATGCTCAGCGTCTTGTCGTGTTACTCAACAACGGCAAGAATATCGCTCTGGCGAACGATGATGTATTCTTCGCCGTCAAGCTTGACTTCATTGCCCGCATACTTTGAATAGATAACTTTGTCGCCGACGTTTACGGACATCGTGACGTCCTTGCCGTCAACAACACCGCCGGGGCCGACTGCGATAACTTCCGCCATCTGGGGCTTTTCTTTTGCGTTTCCGGTAAGGATGAGCCCGCTCTTGGTGGTTTCTTCAACTTCGCAGCTCTTGATAACAACTCTGTCGAATAAAGGTCTGATTTTCATAACAATACCTCCTGTATGTGGATAACACTTCAGTTATGCTGATGCACCCGCATGTGTGAAACTAATTGTGCAAAAGCACTGCCCTGCCTCCGTTCCGACGCAGAAACCGTGCAGCAGTACGAAGTTTGATGCATACTTGATGCAATGCAATAACATTGTGTTGAAATCGAATTCAATGTCGGATGAGAATCACAGTCTGCCGTAAGGAAGCGCGGCACCCGGGATATTCCCCGAAGCTCGGGCTTTGCCTATGCCGCAGGATTGCTCACGCATTAAACCGATCGGTGTACATAATCATTATTACCGATAATTGGTATTATATTCAACTGCTCCGCATTGTCAAGCCCGGTCACGGGGTTGACGCAATATATAATTATTATCCGGGCATTTAGTGTTGCATTTTTTGAAAAATGGGAATATAATGACGGCATGTTGCTGGGCATCCGTTCCGATCAGCCGCATCGTTGTTTAAAATCAACATTGCAGGCGGCACGTCGGATCATGCGGCGGATACCCGTAAACAGAGTACCATCAGATGAAGGAGGTTAAAGCATGAACAGGATTATCTCAGGAATCAACGGCTTCGGTGTATACCCGTTTTCCGTTTGTGCAGTCGGCCGCCTTCGGTGCATCAATGCCTGACTTTTGCTGCAAGAGCAAATAACAGGGGTTTGATGTTATCAGCCTTATCCGAGCCGCAAGCACGATTGCGGCTCGTTTTTTTTGCCGCAATCGCTGAAAATCAACGCTTTTTCGAAACTTGAAAACAGAAAAGAGCCTTCGAACGCACGCTTGCGCGTCGGCAGATACGGTTTTTGCCCATAGACCTTATCTTTGCAATTCATATATTAAAGCGCAGCAGTTCACTTCGGCGAACAGCCCAAAGCCGATTTCCGTTACTCGGCCTTGTTTATTAAACGCAGGTTCGCACGCTCTTTTCAAAACCGAAATCTGCTTCAAAGCCGCTTTTCCGAAAAGGCATGTATTCAACCTTTTCCGGAACATGCTTTCGGGGCGTTTCAAATTCATAAACGTTTACTTCGGCATGCACCGCAGTTCCGCTTTCTGCTCCGTGCGGAATTCATGTGTGCCGAACGAAAAAGCTCTTCACCCGCTGCGGCATCACAAGGCGCACATCCGAACCGGAACAGCGGCTGCATGTTTTCGATTCAACCGACAGTTTTGGAGGAACTATGGACAAAAAGACTAAGAAACAAAAAGAAAAGATCAAGCACCGCGCAATCAATTGGAAGCTTGTTTCGGAATTCTGCCGCGGCACGGCGGGGCATTTCATTCTCGGAACGCTCGGCATAGTTTTTGCGGCTCTGTCCGCATACTGCATACCGCTCATAACAAGCTTTACCATCGACTATGTTCTCATCGGCTATGCCGAAGAAGGGTACAGCGGCGGCATTGCGGTTGCCCCTTGGATCGAACGCCTTATAGATTCAATCGGCGGAATCCCTTTTCTTGAACAGCATCTCTATATCATGGGCATTGCTTTGATAGCTGCAACAGGTGTGAACGCACTTTCTGTTTATATTCGCAGAAGTCAGATTACCTACGGCGCGGAAACAATGTCCTACAACATGCGCAACAGGCTCTATACGCACCTTGCGAACGTGCCTTACGACTATTATAAGCATATTTCAAGCGGCGATATAATTCAACGCTGCACATCGGATGTTGACACCATCCGCAGGTTTGTTACAAATCAGCTGCTTGAAATCATTCGCACAATCGTCATGATCGTTGCCGCCGCAATAATCATGTTCACGCTCAATCCGAAGCTTGCGGCCTTTTCCGTAATGATAATGCCGTTCCTTGCTGTTGCATCGTTCGTGTATTTCAAGTTTGTTAAGGATCAGTTCACTCTTTCGGACGAGGCCGAAGGCAAGCTTTCTGCCGTTATTCAAGAGAACGTTTCCGGAATGCGTGTTGTGCGTGCGTTCGGGCAGCAACGCAGCGAATTTGAAAACTTCACGGAGAAGAACGCTGATTTTCGCAAAAAGAACGATAAGCTTCTTATGATGCTTGCCTACTACTGGGGCTGCACTGACGGCTTTGGCTATCTGCAAATCGGCATCAGTCTTGTTGCAGGCATCATTTTTGCTCTCCGTAAAGAAATTTCGGTTGGCGAAATGCTTGTTTTCTCAAGCTACACATCAATGCTTGTCTGGCCCGTTCGTCAGCTTGGGCGAACCCTTGCCGACCTTGGCAAAGCAAGCGTCTCTCTCGGCAGAATCGACGAGATTCTTGAAGTCCCCACCGAAAAGGAACCCGGGAAAGCATTGACTCCGGAAATTCACGGCGACATTGAATTCCGCCATGTTGATTTCGGCTACGAGGACGGACAGGAAGTCCTTAAGGACATCACCTTCACTGCAAAGCGCGGCGAAACCGTTGCTATTCTCGGCTCCACCGGTTCCGGCAAATCCAGCCTTGTGCAGCTGCTGCAAAGGCTGTACACATGCCGAAGCGGTGAAATTCTTATCGACGGCGTGAATATCAACGACATTGAGCGGCATCATCTGCGCCGCAATATCGGCATCGTTTTGCAGGAACCCTTCCTTTACTCCAGAACGATCATGGAAAACGTTCGCATTGTCAACCCCGACGCGGCCGATGAAGAAGTGTTTGACGCCACCCGCGTTGCATCGGTGCATGACGTTATTCAGAGTTTCGAAAACGGTTACGACACCGTCGTCGGCGAAAAGGGCGTTACATTGTCCGGAGGACAGAAGCAGCGCGTTGCAATTGCAAGAATGCTGATGCAGAAAGCCCCGATCATCGTGCTTGACGACTCGATGAGCGCGGTTGATACCGAAACCGATGCAGCAATCCGCGATGCACTGCATTCGCGCCGCAGCAGCTGCACAACATTCATTATTTCGCACCGTATCACAACGCTCTGCCGCGCAGACAAGATTCTTGTGCTTGAAGGCGGCAGGCTTGTGCAGACGGGAACACACGAGGAGCTGCTTAAGCAGGACGGACTGTATAAACGCATTGCGGATATTCAGAATCTGCTTGAAGATGAGCTCCGATCCGAACAGGAGGAAAACTAATGTCAGAAGAACTTACCACCACTGCTCTTAAAGAAGAGGAGTTTAATAAAAAAGTTGACATGAAGGTCTGGAAGCGGCTGCTTGCTTACGGACTGCGTCAAAAAAAACTGCTGATTCCGCTGATCGTGTTCATGTTCATAGTTGCGGCTATCGACCTTGTTTACCCGCAGCTGAGCAGATACGCAATCGACAGCATAATCATGCAGGGTGATATTAAGCGGCTCATTCCGTTCGCCGCAGTGTATTTTATTGTCATTGCGCTTCAAGCCTTCGGGACTGTGATGTTTATTTCACGCGCCGGAAAGCTTGAAATGGCGATCGCTTATGATATTCGTCAGGACGCATTCAAAAAGCTACAGGAGTTGTCATTCTCATACTATGACAAGACCGCAGTCGGCTACATCATGGCGCGAATGATCGGCGATATTCCCCGCCTCAGCGACATGATCGCATGGAGTCTTACGGATATTCTCTGGTCAGGCGGCTTTGTTATCGGCTGCACCGTCATGATGCTTTCAATGAATTGGAAGCTCGCCCTTCTCGTGCTCATTGTTGTTCCGCCGATTGCGATTCTGTGCGCATGGTTTCAAAAAAGAATTCTTCAGCAGCACCGAATCGTACGCAAACAGAATTCCCGCATTACAGGTGCATTCAATGAGGGCATCATGGGTGCGGTCACGACGAAAACGCTCGTTCGTGAAGAACGTAATTTTGAAGAGTTTAAAGCAGAATCCGGCAAAATGCGGAAAGCCTCTATCCGGGCTGCCGTGCTTTCGGCAATGTTTACCCCCATCGTTATGACTTTGGGTTCGGTAGGAACCGCTCTTGCGCTTTACGCCGGCGGGCGCACCGTTATCGCACCCACTGTATTCGGTGCGGCAATGACCATCGGTGTGCTTTCAACCTTCATTTCGTACACCACCAACCTGTTTGACCCGATTCAGCAGCTTGCAGGTATATTCGCGGAAATGCAAAGTGCGCAGGCGAGTGCCGAACGCGTTGTTTCGCTGCTTGACACCGAAAGCGATATTACGGACACTCCCGAAGTTATTGAAAAATACGGTGACTGCATGAACCCCAAACGCGAAAACTGGGAGGACATCCGCGGCGATATTGAATTTCGCAATGTGAGTTTTGCATACAACGGCGGCGAAAAAGTGCTGAAAGATTTCAGTCTTGTGGTTAAACAGGGCGAGACCATCGCACTTGTCGGTGAAACAGGTGCCGGCAAGAGCACAATTGTGAACCTTGTTTGCAGGTTCTATGAACCGACCGAAGGGAGCATTCTTATTGACGGTACGGATTACCGCAAGCGCAGTCAGCTCTGGCTTCAGGACAGGCTCGGCTATGTTCTGCAAACTCCGCACCTGTTCTCCGGAAGCATACGGGACAATATCCGTTACGGCAAAAAGGATGCAAGCGATGAAGAAGTCCGTGCTGCCGCAAAAACGGTTCATGCCGATGAATTCATTGAACAGCTCGAAAACGGCTATGATACCGAAGTCGGCGAAGGCGGCGCAAGGCTTTCGACAGGTCAGAAGCAGCTGATTTCATTCGCAAGGGTTATCCTTGCCGACCCGCGTATTTTCGTTCTTGATGAAGCAACGAGCTCCATCGATACCGAAACCGAGGTGCTTATACAGAGTGCGATCCGGACCGTTCTGAAAAACAGAACAAGCTTCATTGTTGCTCACAGGCTTTCCACAATCCGGTCAGCGGACAGAATTCTTGTTATCCGCAACGGAAGAATCACCGAATCCGGCACGCATCGCGAACTGTTGAAACTCAAAGGTTATTACTATGATCTTTATACCACTCAGTTCACGGAAACAAGCACGGCGAGCCTGCTTAAATAAAGCACACGGCATTGCAGAACGGCTGCACTGCATGATATAATGGCTGCGGCGTAATCGCCGCACTGCATTTTCTCTTTGAGAAATCAAACCCTGCGGCGGTTTGCGCACGGCACAGAATGAACCCCGTTTCGGAGCATTTCATTCCCAAGCCGAGCCTGACCGCCGCTTTTTGACTGCTCGGCAGCGAAAGCGCACCGGTTGATCTTTGCGAACAGATTTTTAATTTCAGATTCAGATATTGAAAGGAATGCGAATTTTGGATTCAAACAATACATTTTCGAGCGAGACTTTCTCCGATTTGTCCCATGACACACAATGTCCGCACAAGATTTGCAGCGGCAGCGGCATCGAAAGCAAACTCCCTCACGCATTCATCAAAAGAATGCGCACCGATTTCGAAACCACGGCTGAGTATGAGCGTTTTATTGCCTGTTATTCGGATGCACCCATCCGCGCAATGCGTATAAACACACTTAAAATCTCAAAGGAACGCTTTCTTGACCTTTGTCCGTGGCGAACCAAGCAATCGGAGCTGCTTAACGAAGGGTTGATACTTACCGAAAACCCGGAGCATATCGGAACGCATCCTTATCATATTGCCGGGCTCTTTTATATGCAGGAGCCCTCCGCCATGAGCATTGTCGAAGCTGCCGAAATAGCTCCCGGAATGCGCGTGCTCGACCTTTGTGCCGCGCCCGGAGGCAAAAGCGGAGGAATCGCCGCAAGGCTTTGCGGCCGCGGAATTCTTGTTTCAAACGAAATTATCCCGAATCGCGCAAAACTGCTTGCCCGCAACCTTGAGCGGCTCGGAATCGTGAATGCCGTTGTAACATCCGCTCATCCCGATGCCGTTGCGGAAGCCCTGCCGCAGTATTTCGATCGTGTTGTTGTTGACGCCCCCTGCTCCGGCGAAGGCATGTTCCGAAAAGATCCGACCGCAATTGCCGAATGGTCACCGGAACATGTTTCGGCATGTGCCAAGCGTCAGCAGCAAATTCTTGAAAGTGCATGCCGCTGCGTTGCGCCCGGCGGAAAGCTTATCTACTCCACATGTACATTCTCACGCGAGGAAAACGAAGATGTAATTGAAGAGTTTTGCCGTATGCATCCGGAATTCACTGTTGAGATGCAGCACAGGCTTTATCCGCATACATGCTGCGGAGAAGGGCATTTTGCTGCAAGACTGCAAAGGAACCGCAGCAGCTTTCCCGACACTTCCGCATTCACGGCTTCCGCGGAATCTGCCTGCACCGCACAAAAAAAAGCAGGGACACGCAGCGGACGTGCAAAACGTTCCGACTGCATACCGGATGCTGTTGCCGTGCCGCGGATTAAGGATAAAGCCGAAATTTCGGCACTTACAGAGTTCCTCAGGGATTCCTTTCTTGATTTCAGTGATGAATCAAGGTTAAATGAATTTCTTCATGAAATTCGCCGTATGTCTGACGGCAGAATTGTTTATGCACCGTTCACCTTTCATGAAAACCTGCTCAGGCTGCGCATACTGTCCCTCGGGGTTGAAGTCGGTGAATTGCTTAAAGGCAGGTTCAAACCCTGCCACTCGTTTTTTGTTGCGTGCCACGGACTGCATTTTCGCAATGAAATCAGTTTATCATATGATTCGGATGAACTTCGCCGATACCTTTCGGGCAACACTGTCCCCGTTCCTGTCAATATGCGCGGTTTTGCTGCGGTTTCCGTTGACGGCTGTACACTCGGTTTCGGCAAGGCTGTTGACGGGGTGCTTAAGAATCATTTTCCCAAAGGACTTGCGGTTGCCGCATTTCGTTGATGCAGCCGACGGAGCTTTTGGCAACCGGTTGTTTTCTGTGCGGATTTTTGTGCCGTGCGACTATGTATTGACAACAAATTGATCGGATTATGTCCTTTTTTGTGTTGCATTCCGCGCCATGTTGTTATATAATTATTGGGTTGGGATATACCGGTTCGCAATACTGTTCAACTTATACGGAGGTAAAAATATGAGAAACGGAAATTCATCACTTATTCCTTCAATGAAGGCAAACACGCTGGCCTCGTTGGTTTATCTTTTCACTGCCGTGTTCGGCATTCTGAACGGCATCTGGGGCTTTCTTGCCCTCGTAACGTTTGTCTGCGCTGTTGTGCTGATTTTCATTGAAAAGAACTCATTCGTGCGCAGAGCGTGTGTTCAGGTTATCTTTCTTCATATTGTCACATTTGTATCCTCGTTGATATTCGGAATTCTTCTCGGGAAGCTCGGATTCTTCAGAACCGTGCATTGGATCGTCTGCACAATTGTTGCGCTGTTCACGCTTTACTGCTCCTACCGCGCTGCAATGGGCAACAGATCGGATATTCCGTTTATCGGAAACATTGTTGATTCTGTTTGTTCCTCCTTGGGCATATGATTTGCCAAGGGCATTGTTCACGGGGCACCGACGGTCTCCACGGCGTTATGTTTTTGTTCGGCAACCCCGCGAAACAATGTATTTCCCGCATAAACGTATATAAATGATTTAATCGGCGCATTACTATGCAGGCACCGATTAAGAGTTCGGTAACACGCGCACAATATAAATAAGGAGGTTTCAAATGGCTTTTTTTGATAAAATTGGCGACAAGGCGAAGGGTCTTGTTGATTCCGCAAAAATAACATACAAGGTTTCTGAAGAAAAGAGCAAGCTTTCAGAGCTTTATGAGCATCTTGGGCTTTTGGTTTGGGAAGCACACCAAAACGATGCCGAACCACCGGCAGAACTTGTTCCCGTATTTGACAGGATACGCGAGATTCATGCCTCCATTGAAAAGCTTACAGCAGAGCTTTCGAGCGTTAAGTCCAAAATCAACACTAACACTAACGGCAACAGCGACAGCAACGGAGAATGCTGCTGCGGCTCGGATGATTCCTCCGCCGAGTTCGCCGAGGATTCGTTCGACAATCGAAGCGGTGATGCCGCAAATGAGTATGAATGCAGCCGCGAAGATTTTCATGCCGTTGACGGCACAATTAAGTGCCCCAGCTGCGGCCGTCAGATTGATAAGCTTTCCGCTTTCTGCCCGTGCTGCGGCAATAAGCTTTCCTCCGACGACTCCGCAAAACCCGATTGTTCGGCAAAGCGTTATTGCGCTGCATGCGGTTCCGAGTTGAATTCCGCTGCTGCATTTTGCCCGCACTGCGGAGCAAAAAATTGACGATTTTGATATATTACCGCATTGCTGTTGACACGGCCTTATGCATCGGTTATAATTAAGTTTGTTTAATATTGCGTTGACGAAGAGGAGTAGCATTCTGTCGGCAAAAGAGATTTTTCCCCTCGGCTGAAAGGGAAATTTGCAGGGACAGTGTGTGAAGGTCGCTTCTGAGCATTCGGGGGTAGCAACCCGAACGGCACGCCCCGTTACGGCGATTCAAGTGGAACGCATTCGTTCGGCATTCTGTGCTGCGATTTTCTGTTTTTGATGATTGCCCGCACCGACCGGCCGCTGTGTTCAACAAAGGTGGTACCGCGAGCGCACCTCTCGTCCTTTGAAGATGAGAGGTGCGATTTTATTTTTCGGAGGTACTTAAAATGTGCGATCATTGCAGCAATCAGGGCATTGAAAACGCGGAGAAAATTGCAGACACCGCAGCTGCACCCGACGAAATGCCCAAAACCTACGACCCTTCTTCGGTTGAAGAAAGGCTGTACAAAAAATGGGAAGAGCGCGGATATTTTCATTCCGAGCCGAATCCCGATAAACCACCTTACACCATTGTGATTCCCCCGCCCAACATCACGGGTCAGCTCCACATGGGACATGCACTTGATGAAACCATGCAGGACATACTGATTCGATACAAGCGTATGAGCGGTTTTGAAACACTCTGGCTGCCCGGCACGGATCATGCATCCATTGCAACCGAAGTTAAGGTTGTTAACAAACTTGCGGCCGAAGGCATTTCAAAAACGGATATCGGCAGAGAGGGTTTTCTTAAACATGCTTGGGCATGGAAAAAAGAATACGGCGGACGCATAGTTACTCAGCTTCGCAAGCTCGGGTCTTCCTGCGATTGGGAGCGCGAACGCTTCACAATGGATGACGGATGCAGCAGAGCAGTCACGAAAGTTTTTGTTGATTTATATAAAAAAGGTCTGATTTACCGCGGCGACCGCATCGTCAACTGGTGTCCGCACTGCAAAACGGCGATTTCCAATGCGGAGGTTGATTTTGTTGAACAGCCCAGCAATCTTTGGCATGTTCGCTATGATGCACCGGACGGCAGCTATTCCATCATCTGCGCAACGACCCGCCCGGAAACCATCCTCGGCGACACAGGCATAGCCGTTAACCCCAATGACCCGCGCTATACGGAAATTGTCGGCAAAACCGTTGTTGTGCCCATCATCGGCAGGGAAATTCCCATAGTTGCGGATGAATATGTTGAAATGGACTTCGGCACCGGTGCCGTTAAAATCACTCCGAGTCATGATCCGAACGATTTTGAAGTCGGTCAGCGCACGGGGCTCCCCCGCATGTGTGTGTTCACGGAAGACGGGCATATCAACGAACTCGGCGGAAAATACGCCGGACTTACAACCAAAGAATGCCGCAAAATATTTGTTGAAGATCTCAGGCAATGCGGCGCACTGGTTAAAATCGAGCCCTACAGCCACAACGTCGGCACATGCTACCGCTGCGGCACAACTATCGAACCCATGGTCTCCAAGCAATGGTTCGTTGCCGTAAAGGATCTTGCGGAGCCCGCCATTAAGGCGGTTGAAAGCGGACGAATTCGCTTTGTTCCCGAAAGATATGCTCAAACGTACTATAATTGGATGTACAACATCCGTGACTGGTGCATTTCCCGCCAGCTCTGGTGGGGACATCGCATTCCCGCTTATTATTGCGACTGCTGCGGAGAAACCATTGTTGAAGAAAACGCGCCCGAACGCTGCCCGAAATGCGGCAGTACAAACCTGCATCAGGATGTCGACGTTCTTGACACATGGTTCTCCTCGGGCATGTGGCCGTTCTCCACTCTCGGCTGGCCGGATAAAACCCCCGAGCTGAAGTATTATTACCCAACATCCACCCTTGCCACCGGCTATGACCTTATCTTCTTCTGGATTGCAAGAATGATAATGTTCGGATTGTACGTTATGGGCGATGTTCCGTTCGACACTGTCTATATCCACGGCATGGTTCGCGACGAGCAGGGACGAAAAATGAGCAAGTCCCTCGGCAACGGAATCGACCCGTTGGAAATAATCAAAGAGTACGGTGCCGATTCCCTGCGTTTCAGTCTGACTTCCGGCACTGCCGCGGGCACCGATATGCGCTATCAGCCCAAAAAGGTTGAGGCTGCACGCAATTTCTGCAACAAGGTTTATAACGCTTCCCGCTTCGTGATGATGAACCTCGGCGACGGTGAGCTGCATCCCGTTGACATGAGCATAACCGATGTTGCAGATAATAGGTCCGCAGAGTTCTGGTAAAAGCACTGTGCTAAAAGTTGCGTGCTTTTGTGATTGGATGGAGAGACAAATCGAAATAAGTCAAGCCCCAGATTATTATTGTAATCCTTCTTTCTTTGTAAAAAATCTTGTCACGTTTCATAAACTTGAAGGATTTATGCAAGAAAATACATATATATCTTATGCTAATGATGCTCTTTCTTTTGAATATGATGCCCAAAAAGGAAATTGTAAATTTTCTTGGGGACGAGGAAATAAAAGATGGAAATATAAGCGGACAAAAATTGCTTATATTCCTTCAGAAAGAAATCTCGTAGCTGCAATTCCAAACTGGTATCAAGTGTCAATGGAAAACAATAATATTCTCGACTTCATGAAAGAATGGGAGTTTGCCAGAAAGACATTTAAAAACAAGGAAAACATCATAGGTCTGCCATTTGCATACAAATACAATACAACGAACAAAACTGATAATATTATTATGCCCAATGGTCAGGAACTCAATCTTACAAATGCGTCAAGCGGCTTGCAGTCTCTGACTCCTTTGTATATTATGATCAAATATCTGACTCACTTGAACAGATAGTGACCAAAGCATGTGGGGCAATGACTAAAGAAAAGCAACAAAAAATTGTTGATAATATTATGACTCCATATCGTACTGATATGTATATAGAGGAACCAGAGGCTCATATTTTTCCTTCCACACAGAAGGATTTTGTTTATTCTCTTGTTAGCTTGCTGAATGGCAAAACAAAACACTCATGTGTCATAGCTACCCACAGTCCATATATCATGACCTCGTTTAATAATTTGATTCAGGCAGGACAGATTGCAAAAGAATCAGATGAAAAAGCACAAAAGGTAAAAGAGCGTTTTACAACTCGTCAATTACTTAGATATGACGATGTAGCTGCATTCTCTATGCATGACGGACAAGCAACGTCTATTCTGGATAAAGAATATGGATTGATTTCTGCTGACGCTCTCGATGCTGCTTCTCAAGATATTTCAGATGACTTCAACTTTCTAATAAATATATGAAAAACGTAGATAAAGCGTGCATTTGCTCAACAAAAGACAGCCAGATAAAATTTGAAGAGAATAAGCGTAAGATTATCTTCCTGAACCCTTCAAATCACAGATATAAAAAAGTGAAGGTAGATGGATGTGCTATCAAAACAGGGCAGAAATGTGATGACTTACTCATTTCACAAGATGAACATGAAGAGCATTTTGTGGAGTTGAAAGGTGTTGATATCATGCACGCCATCGATCAGTTA
>OQVP01000723.1_pt1 | contig 12433 bp, 10 predicted proteins | sample 1691541 | NCBI WGS metagenome assembly OQVP01 (sample SAMN03418258, study PRJEB22391) | human gut metagenome | biome: human-gut; feature: organic feature; material: feces | host: Homo sapiens | place: Tanzania | collected 2013-01 | reverse complement strand
GCTTTCACCAAGATAGGAAAGCAACTTGGCGTCATAAAATAAGCCTGCTTCGATATTCACAGAAAAAGAAACACCTTTCGGACATCGCCGAGAGGTGTTCTTTTTTTCAGGATTGGTCTTTCTCGGAATACCCGGCAGACTTTATGCCTTTATTATAATGAGGGTGGTAAAGCATTATGGTCTCCCGCAAATGTTCTGTGTCGAGATGTGTATATATTTGGGTGGAGACAACACTTTCATGCCCCATCATCTCCTTTACCGCAATCAGATTGGCTCCTCCTTTTATCAATTCGGTGGCGAAACTGTGCCTTAGCGTATGCGGATGTATGTTCTTCTTTATTCCTGCCGCAAGAGCGATGTCTTTTATTGTTTGAAAAGCATGCTGTCTTGTCAGCTGCCTGCCGTAATGGTTCAGAAAAATAAGATTTTTGTTCTTATTGTCGATTTTCAGCTTGCTTCTGTGATTATCGATGAAGTAACGCAAATGCGTCAATGCACTTTTACCTATGGGAACGAGGCGTTCCTTATTGCCTTTGCCGACAACCTTTATATATTCCTTTTTCCAAAAGATATTGTTTGTTTTAAGGTTCAAAAGTTCGCTTATTCGCAATCCGCAGGAGTATAAGACCTCAATCATCAAAGCGTTTCTATATCCGTGAAAGCTGCTTTTGTCTATGCTGTCCAACATTCTGTCGATTTCTTCATTGGAAAGGACGATAGGAATTTTCTTTTCCATTTTCACACTGTCCAAAAGACTGCAAGGGTCGTTGTCTGCCTCGTCCGCAATAAGAAGATATTTGAAAAAGGCTCTTACTCCCGATATAATTCTACGCTGACTGCTTGCCTTCAAAAGACGGTCCTCTTCGGTTCTTCCGCCGGGATAAACTATAGAAGTCAGGAAACGCTGGATATGTTTCAAGTCTGTGGTGCGGGGAGTAATATCCGGATATTTCGCTTCCATGAAAGAGAAAAATTTATCGCAATCGCCCAAATAAGCCTCGAGCGTATTCATGGAAAAGGAACGCTCCATGAGAATATAAGACTTGAAGCCGGGAATATAGCTTCGCCAATGGGATTTTTCCTTTCTTTCTTCCTCCAAAACAGTTTCGGGAGACATTATCTCGGATTTTGAGTCCGTATTTTCTTTTTGTTCTTTCGTTTTCGTCTTGCTATTTAAGATTTGCAGAACCTACCTTATTCATCAGATACATCACCCTGTCGGCTTTGCGGTTCAGGCTCGAAGTCGGTTTTGCGGGGTTTCTCTTCAATGGGTTCGGCAAAGCACTTGCCAACAAAGCCGCCTGACGTTTGGTCAATCGCTTTGCCGATTTGCCGAAATAATATTGCGAGGCAGCCTCGACTCCATAAATTCCGTCCCCGAACTCGATGACGTTAAGGTAAACCTCCATTATTCTTTTCTTACTCCAAAATGTTTCTATCAATACGGTTTGATATGCCTCCAAAGCCTTTCTTACATAATTTCTGCCGTTCCATAGAAAAACATTTTTCGCAGTCTGTTGGCTTATAGTACTGGCTCCTCTCGGTCTTCTGCCACTTCGCTTAGCATCTTCCCTTGCACGCTTTATTTGTTCAAAGTCGAAGCCTTTGTGATGTCGGAAACGATTATCCTCTGCTGCCATTACGGCTTTCACCATATTGGGAGAAATATCCTCTATATCCACCCATGTTTTTTGCAATCTCAGCTTGCGATTGTCATCAAAGGCTTGCTGTACACATCTTTGAACCATAAGGAAAGTAATAGGAGGATTTACCACAATATAAAGGGCAGTAAGGAGAATGCTTCCGCAGATATACACCAATGCTGCTATGCCAAGATATTTCAATACCTTTTTGAAAGTGATTTTTTTAGAATGTTTGCCTGCCATCTCTCTGTATCGGTCTTGTCTTCGTGTGTGGGAAGACGATTTTTCGGCAAAATTACAAAATATGTCCGCAAGAACTGCGTTTCAATCAGAAATAATGACTACCTTTGCACAATCATGAGATTGAGACTATCCATTATATACATATGTATCTTGGCTTTGGCTGCTTCTTGTTCGAGCGGACATAAAAAACTCTTGAAGAGCGATGACCAAGACGCCAAATTCGAGGCGGCAATGAAAGCCTACGAAAAACATGACTGGCTCAAAGCCACGGAGTTATTTGAAAATCTGCTCCTTTATTCGAGAGGAAGAGAGAAAGCGGAGCTTGTGAACTTTTACTATGGCAAAAGCCTTCTCGGAGGAAAGAATTACTACTCGGCGGCTTACCAATTCGAGAGCTTCGTCAAGTGGTTTCCTTATTCCAAATACGCAGAAGAAGCATTGTTTCAGGCTGCCTATTGCAAGTATTTGGAATCGCCGGAATACTCTCTTGACCAGACTTTGACGAAACAGTCGATAAACAACTTTCAATCGTACGTTGACAAATATCCGAAGTCCGAAAGAGTTGCCGATGCGAACAGATTGATGGACTCTTTGCGTTGGAAACTTATACGAAAGGACTATACGACAGCTTACAACTACTATAAGACGGAAGCATACCAAGCCGCACAGGTCAGTTTGAAAAACTTCCTGAACGATTATCCCGACGCCACCGAATACAGAGAGAAAGCGATGTATTACATCGTCATCGCAGGTTACGAATATGCAGAAAAGAGTATAGCAAGCAAGCAAAAGGAACGTTATGAAGCCGTAGTGATGGACTACGAACGCTATAAGGTAACCTTTTCCAACTTGCAGGATAAAAGCAAAGCGGAACAACTCAATCGCATATACGAAGACGCAAAAGCAAAATTGGAAAGAATAAAAACAGAAAACAAAGACAAATAAGCGATTTATGGATTATAAGAAGACAAAGGCAGACACAAGCATCAAAACAAGGAATTTGAACGATTTCACCAATCTTACGGGGAATGTTTATGAGACCATAGCAATGCTCAGCAAACGTTCGGATCAGATAGCTGCCGATTTGAAGCAGGAATTGTACAAAAAGATTGAGGAGTTTGCCATTGCGGACGGAGCAGACGAGATGTCGGAAAATCATGAGCAAATAGAAGTTGCAAAATACTACGAACAACTTCCGAAGCCTTACCTTATTGCTATAAGAGAATACTTAGATGATAAATTGGTTTACAAATCAGGCAAAGAGGTATTGGCGGAAAAAGCCGCAAAAGAAGAAAAACAAGAAGCCTGAACAAAGATTTGTTTCCGATGAAAGCAAAGGTAGCTGTGGCAATCAGCGGAGGAATAGCTGCATATAAAGTACCGCTTTTGATAAGGTTGCTTAGAAAGAACGGATACGAAGTAAAGGTCGTTGTAAGCAAGAATGCACTGAATTTCGTAACAGAGACGACTTTGCAGACCCTTTCTTCCAATCCTGTTTACAGCGATATGTTTTCGGGAAACAAAGATATGACGCAACATATCAGCCTTTCGGATTGGGCTGATTTTTTTATCGTGGCACCGGCAACGGCAAACATTATCGGCAAATATGCTTCTGCCATTGCCGATGACTGTGTTACGACAAGCCTTTTGGCATTCGACAAAGATGTCTTCCTTGCTCCTGCCATGAATTCCAAGATGTACCGCCACACAGGCGTTCAATCGAATTTACACATCTTGCAATCGCGAGGCGTACACATCATCTCGCCAAGTTCGGGTTACCTTGCCTGCGGAGCGGAAGGAGAAGGCAGAATGGCAGAAGCTGAGGATATTTTCCGCATATTTGAAGAGCATATAACGAAATCGCAAGAATTGGCAGGCAAAACGATATGTGTAACGGCAGGTCCTACATACGAACAAATCGACCCCGTGAGGTTTATCGGTAATTACTCTTCCGGAAGAATGGGCTTTGCCATTGCAGAATGTCTTGCGAAGAAAGGTGCCAAGGTCAGGCTGATAGCAGGACCGACATTCTTGAAAGCGCAGCACCCTATGATAGAACGCATAGATGTAAAGACTGCAAGACAAATGTACGAAGCTGCAACAGCTGCCTTTGAAGAGGCAGAGGCTGCAATACTTTCGGCAGCCGTTGCGGACTATACTCCCAAGAATGTCGCAGATAGCAAAATCAAGAAAAAAGATACGGCTTTAAGCATAGAATTACAGCCGACCGATGATATATTAGCCGAATTGGGTCGCAGGAAAAAGGCAAACCAACTCTTGATAGGCTTTGCCCTTGAAACGGACAACGAACAAGCCAATGCGGAAGCAAAATTAAAGAGAAAAAATCTTGACTTCATCGTACTCAACTCCCTAAGAGACGCAGGAGCCGGCTTCGGAGTTGAAACCAATAAGGTTACAATCATGGATTCTCTTGGAAACATCGACAGTAAAGACCTCAAAGCCAAAAGCGAAGTGGCAGAAGACATTGTCGAAAAGATGATTTCCATGATGAACGCCAAACATTAGAACACCGGAAACCCAATCCCTTTCAGCATGAAAAAGTTTTCTTTGTTTCTTTTTTTGTTTCTCACCAATGCAATGCTCTTTTCGCAAGAGTTCAGAGTGAGTATAAGCGTCAACTCCTCCCAAATACAAGGTACGGACAAAGAAATATACAAAAAAATCCAAGAAGTGCTGAATGAGTTCGTCAATCAGCGACAGTGGACAAACAAAACATACGAAGAGTTCGAGAGAATAGAGGGCAGCATTTCCATAAATATAAAAGAACACTCCAATCAGGAGGATTTCAAAGCCGATTTCAACCTTCAACTCCGCCGTCCCGTTTATGGTTCTACCTATACCACCACCTTATTGAACACACAGGAACAAAACGTTCCTTTCAAATACATAGACGGACAGAGCTTTGAATTTGACGAAAACAACTATAGCAATAACCTTGCTTCCACCGTGGCATTCTATCTCTATTATTTCCTTGCTTTGGATGCCGATTCCTTTTCTTTGAATGGCGGAACAGAGTATTTCAATGTGTGCAACAACATAGTAACTGCCGCACAACGTTCCTCCGACGGAGGTTGGAAGAGAGCATCAAGCCAGAGGAACAGATATTGGATGTTGGAGAATTACACCAATTCCACATACCGCACACTCCGAGACGCCTCCTATCAATATCATCGCCTCGGCTTAGACATGATGGGCGGAGAAAGTCAGACCGATGCACGGAACAGCATAATAGAAGCCTTGGAGAATGTACGCAAAGCATATAGAGAGAAATCCACATTAGTAGCCGTTCAACAATTCTTTGATGCCAAGGCAGATGAAATAGTGAATATTTTCAAGGGAGCCCCCGATAACGAAAAAACAAGGGTTGTAGAATTGATGAAGGATATGAACCCCTCCAACACTAACAAATACGAACAAATTCTCCAAAGCAGATAGAACACCTTTCTGCCTCGGTTTCCGAACTTGAAAACCGATTTACAAAACGCATTCCCCTCAAATATGGGTTTAAGTTGTCCTTTTACGAAAGCAAAACTCTTTCTTATCGACAATCCATCATAAACAATTCTGCTTTTCACGCCAAAAACTCCGTTCAATCAAGCCTCTGTACAGAAATTATCCGTAACTTTGTTCTTCTTAATCATATAATGAACAAAACAGATTACTGATGATTACAGGAGAAATCAAGAACCGCATAGACAGCATTTGGGACAGTTTTTGGACGGGAGGCATCACCAACTCCATAACGATACTCGAACAGATGACTTACCTCTTCTTCATGAAGATGTTGGACGATACACAACTCAAAAAGGAAGCAACTGCCAATGTATTGGGCATAACAATCAAAGAGCCTATCTTCAAAGACGGCACTTGGCATAATCCCGATACCGACAAGGAGGTGGCATACAGCAATCTGCGTTGGCATAAATTCATAAACTTCGATGCAGAGAAACTGTACGGCACCATAAGCAAGGACGTTTTCGTCTTCATCAAAACTCTTAACGAAGGCAAAGAGAGTGCATACAGTCGCTTCATGGAAAACGCCACTTTCCTGATACCTAACCCGAGGACTCTTGTCAAACTTGTGGAAGGCATAAGCAGGCTTGATATGAACAATCGCGATGCCATGGGCGATGTTTATGAATATGTGCTTGGCAAGATGGCTGCCTCCGGCAACAACGGACAATTCCGCACGCCCCGCCATATCATTCGCATGATGGTGGAATTGATGGAGCCTGACTTAAACGATATAATTTGCGACCCTGCCATGGGTTCGGCAGGCTTCATTGTCGAAAGTGCCAAATACATCAGCGAACACAATAAAGCAGAGTTGATGAAGAAAGAACATGCGGAACATTATCGCAACAATATGTTCCACGGCTTCGATACCGACCAAACCATGCTCCGCATAGGTGCCATGAATCTTATGCTCCACGGAGTGGATAAGCCTGATATAGAATACAAAGACAGTCTTTCGACCGACAATTCCGACACTGAACGTTACACACTCTGCCTTGCCAATCCTCCCTTTGCCGGCAGCTTGGATAAAGAATCGGTAAATAAAAGCCTGCTTGCCATTACCAAGACCAAGAAAACCGAACTGCTCTTCATTGCACTCTTCACCAGAATGCTGCAAACCGGAGGACGCTGTGCAAGCATAGTACCCGACGGAGTACTCTTCGGCAACAGCAGCGGCCACAAAGCCGTACGCAAAGAACTTATCGACAACCAACGACTGCAAGCCGTCATCTCAATGCCGAGCGGGGTATTCCAACCATACGCCGGCGTATCCACTGCCATTCTCATCTTCACCAAAACCAATGCAGGAGGTACGGACAAGGTATGGTTCTATGACATGAAAGCAGACGGATACAGTCTCGACCAGAAAAGAACAGAGGTAAAGGACAACGACATACCCGACATCATAGCTCGCTTCAAGAACCTACAAGAGGAAGCAAGCCGCACTCGCAAAGACCAATCCTTCCTCGTTCCCGTAGAGGAGATAAGGCAAAACGACTACGATCTCTCGATAAACAAGTACAAAGAAATAGAAAGAGAGAAAATAGAATACGAAAAACCGGAAATTATCATCTCCCGTATCAAAACCCTTGAACAAGAAATCGTAAAAGCAATAGAAGAATTAAAGTAATGACGGACACTCGCAGTTTTCTAAAAACACAGGTACGGTGGGAGAACCTCTTCTTCTACCAAAAGGCGAATACACTCTACATGCTCACCTTTCGTTTTACGGAGAGGTTTCTCCAAAAGGGAGATCGTACCATAGACCAGATGATACAGGCTGCCCGCAGCGGCAAACAGAACATAGTGGAAGGCTCTGCCGATGGGGTTACAAGCATGGAAATGGAGGTAAAACTGCTTAACTGTGCAAGAGGCAGTCTGAAAGAACTGCAAGAAGACTATCAAGACTACCTTGCCGCCCGCAGGCTCAGCGTATGGACAAAAACGCACCCACGCTATGAAGCCATGCTCGCCTACTGCCGCCAACACAACAAAGTAGAAGACTATCAAACCTTCTTCGACACATGGAGCGACGAAGAAATGGCAAACGTAGCACTCACCCTCTGCCACATCATCGACCGAATGATGACCACCTACCGGAAAAGATTGGAAAAACAATTCATTGAACAAGGCGGCATACGCGAACGCATGACCGCTGCCCGCCTCGGCTACCGCAACGACCAAAAACGACAAATCGAAATGCTCCGCAACGAAAACCAAGCCCTCCACACCCGCATAGAAGAATTAGAACAAACCATCAAAAAATTAAAGAGATAGAAGAACTGGAAAGACTAGAAATTCTAGAAAGACTAGAAATTCTAGAAGAACTAGAAGAACTAGAGGTTCTAGAAAAACTAGAAAATAAAGAATAGGAACCAATGAAACACAACTGGGAATACAAGAAGTTAGGAGAAGTTTGCGATATCTATCAACCAAAAACAATCTCAACAACCATGCTTGTTGAGAACGGAAAGTATCCTGTATATGGAGCAAATGGAATAATCGGGAAATATGACAAATATAATCATCAAGAAAAAGAACTTTTAATGACATGCAGAGGAGCCACCTGTGGTTCAATCAACGTTTCTCAACCTTATTCTTGGATAAATGGAAATGCGATGGTTATTCATCCATTGCATGATAACATAGTATTTGATTTCTTGAAATATCAACTAATGACACTTAACCTGTCTTGTATTGTTACAGGTGCCGCTCAACCACAAATCACTCGTCAATCACTTACCCCAATCCTTATCCCTCTCCCACCCCTCCCCGTTCAGGAGCAGATTGTTGAGGAATTGGACAGGCTGAGCCTTATACTCGAAAAGAAAAAGCAACAAATCAAAGAACTCGACTCCCTCGCCCAATCAATCTTCTATGATATGTTCGGCGACCCCATAGAAAACGAAAAAGGCTGGGAAGTAAAAAAGTTAGGAGAAGTAGGTGAAATAGTAACAGGTTCAACTCCGTCAACAACAGATAATACCAATTGGAATGGAAAAATAAATTGGGTTACACCCGCTGAACTATCTAATCAGTTGTTCTACGGAGCAACTCAAAGAAGTCTAACAGAAAAAGGAGCAAAAAACTTAACTTTGATGCCTGTCGGAACTGTATTACTTTCTTCGAGGGCTCCCATTGGTAAAATAGCCATAACAACACAACCAATGTGTTGCAATCAAGGTTTCAAAAATATTATTTGTGGAGAATATCTCAACAACATTTTCTTGTATTACTATCTTCTTATAACTTTGGAAAATATAAAAGCATTGGGTTGTGGTGCTACATTTAAGGAGGTTTCAAAGAAGGCAATATATTCATACGAAACAATTCTTCCCCCTCTTGACTTGCAACAATCATTTGCTAAGAAGATTGAGGCGATTGAGAAACAAAAGGAACTTATAAACCAATCCATAAAGGAGGTGCAGTTATTGTTTGACGCCAAGATGGATTATTATTTCGGAGATTAAGGCTATGAGAAATTTCGATTATATCAGGGATATTGCTTCTCTTCAAGATCTTTATCGTTTCTGCAATGTGGCAGAGGCGGCTCAGATTGCGGAGCCTGAATTGTCTGCTCTCAATGCTCGCAGGGCTTTGGAGTGGATTGTCAGGGCTGTTTATGCAATCAAAGGCATGGCTGTGAGTGAACGCAGTTCGTTGTTTGAATTAGTCGATGGTGAGACGTTCAAAGAGTTTGTTGGTAACAATAAACTCTTAATGGGCGTTCATTATGTTCGTAAGGTCGGCAATGCTGCGGCTCACACAGGGCGGGTGTCCGCAAGAGAATCTTTCTTTGCTCTGCTGAACATTTATAATTTCGTCGGGGCAGTGTTGGTGAAACTGGGCATGGTCGAGGATTTCCCTGCTTTCGATAACAATCTTATTCCCAGAAAAGCGGAAAACTATATAGCAACAGATGAGAAAGCGGAGCCATCGGCTGAGTTTGTGAAAAGTATTGATGCTGCAAGGGTGCGATGTACTGCAATGCCCAATCCTGCCATTGACATAAGCGAGGCAGAGACAAGGCGTTTGTTCATAGATTTAATGTTGAAAGAGGCAGGTTGGAATGTGTTGACTGAAAAGGGCTGTATTCTTCCTTCGTCTGCTTGTGTGGAGATTGAAGTGGAGGAGATGCCGAACAGGGAAGGGAAAGGCTATGCGGATTATGTATTGTTTGGCAGGGACGGTCTGCCTTTGGCTGTGGTGGAGGCAAAGAGAACAAACAAAAGTCCTTTGGAAGGTGTATCTCAGGCAAATCTCTATGCAGAAGCTCTGGAAAGGAAGTATAAGCTTAAACCGATAATATATCTGACCAATGGTTTTGAGACTTACGTCATTGACGGCTTGGGCTATCCGAAACGCAAATTGTATGCTTTCCATTCCGAGAAGGATTTGCGTTTGCTGATCGACCGCAGAGGACGTGGCAGGATTAGCGACTTCAATGTAAGGGATTATATCACGGACAGGGCTTATCAAAAGACTGCCATAAAGAGGGTGTGCGAACATTTGAACAAGAATCGCCGCAAAGCTTTGGTGGTGATGGCAACGGGAACAGGCAAGACGCGTGTAGCCATCTCTTTGGTCGATGTACTGATGAGGAATGATTGGGTGAAGAATGTGCTGTTCCTTGCCGACCGTACTTCTTTGGTCAGACAAGCTCACAGAAATTTCGTTAAGTTACTGCCCAATACCACTACTTGCGTATTAAGCGAAAATTCTTCGGACAAAGAGAAGAAAGATATGAATGCCCGCATTATGTTCTCGACATATCAAACGATGATAAACTACATCGACACCGATAAGAAGGAGTTTTCGGTCGGCAGGTTCGATTTGATTGTCATTGATGAGGCTCACCGCAGTGTGTTCGGCAAGTTCGGTGCCATTTTCAACTATTTCGATAGTTTGTTGGTAGGCTTGACAGCTACCCCGAGGGAAGATATTGAGAAGAGTACATACGATTTACTCGGTTTGGAAGATGGAATACCGAATTACGAATACAGTCTTGCCGAGGCTGTGGAGGACGGCTATCTTGTTCCATACTCCGCTTTCAAAAAGGGAACTATGATTTTGCAAGATGGCATAAAATACAACAGTCTGAGCAAACAGGAACAGGAACAGTTGGAAAAGGTTTTTGAAAGTGAACGATTGCAAAGTGCGTTAAAGGACGATGGTAAAAAGGGTAGAGATATAGGAAGTAATGAGATATTCACTTATATCTTCAACGTAGATACAATAGACAAAGTGCTGCAAGACTTGATGCAAAACGGCTTGAGCGTACAGGGTGGAGAACGCATAGGGAAGAGCATCATATTCGCTTACAATCACGAACATGCAGAATTGATTGTGAAACGCTTCGAGGCTTTGTTCCCCGAATACGGTGCGGATTTCTGTGTGCTGATTGATAACTACGTGAACTATGCTCAGGACTTGATTGACAGATTTGAAAAACGAGACTGCAATCCTCAGATTGCCGTATCCGTGGATATGCTTGATACAGGAATTGATGTGCCGGATGTGCTGAACCTTGTGTTCTTTAAGATTGTACGTTCAAAAATCAAGTTTTGGCAGATGATAGGACGCGGCACTCGTTTGAGTGAGGGTATATTCGGATTTGGCAAGGATAAGAAATGTTTCTATATTTTCGATTGGTGCGGTAATTTTGAGTTCTTCGGCAAAAATCCGGAAGGTGTGAAGAGTCCGCATTCTCCATCTCTGACAGAAAGATTGTTTTGTATTCGGGCGGAATTGGCTTTGGGACTTCAAAAGGCGGAGTATCAAGAGGACTTGTTTGCAAAACAGCTGCATGATGAGTTGAAAGCGACAATGATTGCACAAGTGCAACAGTTGAACGATAAACATATATCGGTAAGAAATGTTTGGAGCAGCGTATCTATGTTTAAGCAGAAAGAAAATTGGCAATGCCTGTCTGCCATGGATGTGGAAATATTGAAAAGAGAAATTGCTCCGCTCTTGGTTAAGGAACAAAGTGATGAAAGTGCCAAAAGGTTTGATGTATTGATGTTGAACGTTGAAGCAGCCCGACTTGATAAGACGAAGCGATGTGAAAGCAGCATAAAGAATATTATTTCCATTGCACAAGCTCTATCCACCAAGGCTGCCATTCCGCAAGTATTGGCGAAAATGGAGATTATCAAGTTTGTGCAAAGCAAGACATTTTGGGATAATGCAGGCTTGAGCGAATTGGAAAAAGTCAGATGTGAAATCAGAGACTTGGTAAAATTCATCTTTACGGAGAAACGTCCGTCGTTTGAAGTGGATATTGAAGATATAATTACCGATGATGGCTTGGCGGAGGAGGCGATAAGATATACTACTTACTATCAAAGAGTGTTCGATTACCTTGTTGCCAATCGTAAACTTCCGGTACTGCAAAAGATTATCAATATAGAGCAACTGACAGAGGCAGACATAAAAGAACTGGAACGTATCCTATGGAGCGAACTCGGAACAAAAGAAGAATACAGACATTGTACGGAAAAGATGATATGCGGAGATAGCGTTGCAACGTTTATTCGTTCCATAACAGGCATAGATAGAAGTGTCGCATTGAAAAAGTTCTCTCGGTTTATCAACAACAACGAGCTTAATTCCCAACAAGAAGAATACCTAAAAAATATTCTGGATTACGTATGTGCAAACGGAGACATAGATAAAAACACTCTTATAGATGAAAGTCCGTTCAAGTATTATGACCTACCCACCCTTTGGGGCGTAAACGCAATACAAATCGGCAAATATACAGAAATCCTCCACACCGCCATAAGAATCTAAAATAGTTAGAAGAGCTAGAAATTCTAGTAGTTCTAGTGCTTCTAGAATTTCTAGATTATTCTAGTCTTTCTGATTATTCCAGTCTTTCTATCTTTTCTATAACTACTATTCTTCTAATAAGAAAAAAGAGAGCCTCACATTTCTGTAAGACTCTCTATCCAATCTGGCGGCTTCCTACTTTCCCACTTGGTGTAGCAGTATCATCGGCGACGCAG
>OQVP01000713.1_pt1 | contig 12524 bp, 14 predicted proteins | sample 1691541 | NCBI WGS metagenome assembly OQVP01 (sample SAMN03418258, study PRJEB22391) | human gut metagenome | biome: human-gut; feature: organic feature; material: feces | host: Homo sapiens | place: Tanzania | collected 2013-01 | reverse complement strand
TTCGACCTATCAAAAGACCATTTTTAATTTGGGTGGCGCATTGACGAAGTCAGGAAAAGCACTGGCATTCTCCTTAGTCCAGTCAACACTCACAGTTACACCGTCTGCCTCACGCTGGTTAGCCATGGTCATGAAGAACTCCTTGATGGCAACCTTTGTGTTACGCGAACCATATTCGGCAAGATACGTCTTCCCGAAGCCACCCGACGAGAGGTGGCTTATTATTCGGTATTTCCCTTTCAGGATAGTGCCAGAACGTAGTGCTTGATAGTCGCTCTTCATTTATCTTACTCTTGTATAAGTTGCTGTTATCTTTCTGCCATCATCATCTATCGACTCCGTAACATACTTGTTCTCTTGCAGCATCAGTATTCGTTCAGTTGATGCTTCCATTAAATTTAAGTCCTGTACAAATACATCGGATGCCTCTAACAATTCTCTTCCAGTGAGTTCTCCAAGAAATGAGCCATCCGAAGGATCATAGTATCTCATATAAGTTACTTTTACTCCAGATGATGTAGGAGAAGAAACAATCTCTTTGTCATTCACAGTCCATTCTCCGCTTTCCTTCATACTAATGCCCATTTTGATTTGAACATTAACGCCATCAATCTCTGTATAAAACGTACAGATAGCGTTTGCCACACCAGAATAAGTACCATCTTCCTTATTCGTATCAGTTCCTTCTATATTGATGATTCCGCCATCAATGGTCGTGGTCGCGGTATAGTGCCATGTTCCGATTAACTGGTCTTTTGTTGTTTTCTGACAAGCAGTCAATCCTATGAGGATTGCTACGATTGCGGTAACGATTTGTAATTTCTGTTTCATGTTGTTTATTTGTTTTACTATGTGTGAAACTTTGGTTAGTGCAATTCTATTTTGTCTATCTCTTTTTTTAGAAAATAGGTGATATTCTTCATTCCGTCTTGAAAGAATTTTTCTGTAAAAGGATATTCTTGGACTATTTTATCTATGATTTTCCTCAAATTGTTAGCATCATCTAAATTCTTTCCTATAGTATTATTAATCGGAAATGAACCATTTGTGAGCATATCCCAATAGATTTGTACCATTTCCTCATTCTTCACTTCAGAAATAAGCAATATGGCATAGACTATATGGGGTAACAAATTGTCATCTGCTTCACAATATAAAGAGAATGATTGTTCATATATATCACCATTGTCTATCTGCCAATTAATTGTGAAGTTATGATGGCAATCATTGCGTGAAAGATAAAATTTCAAGATGTCCTTAACGACATAAAATATAGTAATTCCATTTAATTTTATATTGTCTTGTTTTCCATCAAGGCACAATGAAAGACGTCTTTCTTTGAATTGACCATAGTCTGACCAACAACGTATCGTTCGTACCGATGCAATTAACCTATATATACTCACATCAACAAAACGAAATTCTTCCTCATCGCCCAAATCAATTTGGCGAAGCATTCCTAGATTTTTTTCTAATGCGTATATTCTTTCTTTCATATTTCTTATATTTATTATTCCATGACACTATTGCCCCATTAAAGTGAACGAATCGGTAGTGTAAACAGAACTGTGTCACGGCTCTGTTTACACTACCACTTGATTATGCTTACGGCTTCAGCCTCATCTATATAATGCGACTTGATATAATCGTTGAGGTTCTGTCCTTCTATAAAGTCCATCACATAGTAGAATGTGCCGTTCTCGCTGAATGAGTCGGTTACACGCACGATGTTGGGATGGTCAAGTCGGGACAGGTTGATGGCCTCCTTCTGGAACTTGACACAATAATTCTGAGACAAACTTCCGTCTGTCATACCTGTGATACTTCCATCTTCGCCACGAGAGTTGAGTTCCTTCATGAAGAACTCCTTGATGGCTACTTTTCTCCCAAGGTTAGTGTGTTCGGCAAGATAGGTGATGCCGAAACTGCCCTGTCCGAGGACTTTCTCTATTTTGTATGAACCTCCACGCAGGAGGGTTCCTATAATCAGTTGTTGCATGGCTAAATTTTCTTTTCGTTAGGGTTGGTTGTTTTGCCTTTTCCCTCCTTTGTGGATTGTGATGGCTTGACAAACTTATTGACAACATCAGTCTCTTCATTGTCTTTTTTAGCAGCAGGTTGTTCTGTTTTAGTTGGGTTCAGTTTGTCTTTGCCGTCCTTTTCGTCTGCACCATTGTTCTTTCCACCACAAATGAAGAACGATATTCCGGCAGCGATAACCGCAATGATAGCAATACCAACAATCCATGGCCATGCTTTCCGTTTCTTCTTTGGTTTGTCAAATTCTGGAGTAATCCATGTTCCTTTTGCGGAAGAGAAGGCTTCTTCGTTTGAGGCAATAGAAACTTTGCCTTCCACCTTATCTATATGTATAAGGTGTGCCGTGTGGTTGTCCTTATTCTCTTCTGTCACATTGCGTAGCATCTCCAACTTCTGCTCATCTGTAGCATTAGGCTTGGTGATGACATTGAGGATGTTCTCATCAGATGCTTCTTCCAACATACCATCGGAACACATATAGAAATAGTCGCCCAGCTGAATGTCGGTGAGGTGGGCAATGTCCGCCTTCGCCCTGTGTTCCTGACGGGGTTGCATGGCTCGGGTAATGACGTTCTTCTGCGGATGGTGCTTCGCCTCTTCTTCAGTTATCTCGCCAATCTTCACGAGGTCGTTGACCAACGAATGGTCTTGCGTACGGAACACGATACGTGCCGGTGATTTCTTGGATGCCGGGCGCAACTGATAGATACGACTGTCGCCGATATGTGCCACGGTAGCACCATTGGTATGAAGACAGAGAAAGGTAAGGGTTGTTCCCATCTTACGCTCTTCGCTGTTGTCTTTCGCATCCAATGCTTCATAGGCCGCACTGAGTGCTTGCAGGAAAAGTTCGTCACTCAGTGCCTCGTTGGGATTCCATGCGGAAAGGATGGTGCTGCTGATGGTCTCGCAGACCGTAGCCGATGCAACTTCTCCTTTCTCGTGTCCGCCCATTCCGTCGCAGAGGACAAACAGGCGGTCGTCGGACGTTGATTTGCTCAAGGCAGGATAGAGGGAATCTTCTTGGTTCTGCCTTTGTCCAAGCTCCTGCAGGTTGTATGCTTTAATCTTGAATTTCATACGCCGTTATATTTTGAATGTCAGTTCTGTATTGCCCATCTTGATGCGGTCGCCATTGTTCAAGATGAGTTGGTCTTGCGGTCCGATGATAGTACCGTTCAGATAAGAAGGATTCTTGTTTGTTCCGTTTCTGAGAATGTGAATTGTCTTTTCTCCTGCATTGCTCACTTCTATGACTGCATGACTGCGGCTCATGGTGCGGTCGTCCGTGGCGATCTGTACGGAAGCGGTTGAGGAAGCAGCCTTACGTCCGATGGTATTGATGCCGATACACAACTGATAAGTTCTGTCCGTATTGTCGGCGAGAACTCCTATCTTTGTGCTTGGCGCAGAACCGACACGAGTCTCGTCTCCTCCACAAGCCGAAGATTGTGCAGGACCGTATTGCGTCTCTTCGCTGGAAGGACTGGTGGGCTTTGGTTGCTCCGCATATCGCTGGCACTTGCCCACGACGTGTTTTTCCTTACACACGGGACAAGTGAAGCTTGCCGCATTGATGTTGGGAGCATCCTGCAAGCGGAGCACCTTGCCGCAAGTAGGACATTTTATCTTTATCTCATTCATCGTTATACATTATTACATATATGGTTTACCACTTCATCACCGGCATATTGTCGGAGAACTTGCCCCACATCACGGGATGCTGGCGGTTGCCGGATTCCTTTTTCACCTTTGCACTCACATAGTCGAAGAGCTCTTTCGCCGTGATGATGCGGTCTTTGTTGGTGTCGGCACCGCCACGCAGTCCATGTTGCAAGGCGTATGTGAAGAAGCCGTTGGTCATCTTCGGGGTCTCTATCGACTTCTCGTTACTGCGGCAAGAGAGGAAGAGCATCACGTTACTGTTCTTATGGTTGTTGCCATTTGGGGAAGATGAGTTCTCCTGTCGCATGGCTCCCGAGAAGCAAGCGTCGGCGAATATCATCTTGTTCCTGCTCTTGCAAGCACCCATTGCCGAGTAGATGTCGCTGTAGTAGAGGAAACCGTCGTAGCAGACAAAGCCTCCCTTTACACCATGACCACTGAAGAACATCACGACGATGTCGTCTTCCGTTGCCAATGACACCATCTTCTGAAGAGCTTTCTTGACGGTCGCCACCTTCGCCTTGTCGTTCATCAAGAGACAGACTTTTGCCTGACTGTTCTGCTTGTAGAGCCATTGCATCGTGGCGGCATCGTTGTGCGGCAAACGGAGGTCGTTCTTCGTGCCGGGGTAGTCAGAGATGCCGACAGACAAAAGGTATATCTTCGCTTGGCAGACCAATGGCGTGAGCACAAGGGCAAAAGCCAAGAGTGTAGTCCTTGATACTTTACGCAAATGTCGGATCAACATCATTATTATAGTCTTGCTGGTCGTCGCTGGCATTGTAGGCAAACGTGTCATGTTCCTGTTGCATCTGTTCCTGTCGTTGGGCAAGATAAGCCTGTTGATAGTCGGCCATCTGTACATGCTCATTTGAGAGGTCGTACACTTCGCCTTCGTCAATCTGCTGATTGTGGTTCTCGTCAACAGCAAGGACATCTGCCACACCATCTCCATCGACGTCAATGACAGCGGCCACGTCCTCTCCGTTGGTCAATACGGCAGCTTGCATGGTCTGACCATTCTCGCCTTGTGCCTCATATACTCCTAACACTTGCACCTCGTTGGTGTCGCTATTGCTTGTCTCGTCAACGGCGGCATGCACTTCTGGATTAGGAGTCACCGGGTCGGCATGATGGGTACCCGTGTAGTCCGGCTCGGCACTTTCTGCTGCATCCACCTTGACTGCTACTTCTTCCTCTTTGGGGGCTTCTGTTTGCTGCTCCTTCTTGGGTTCTTCCGCTGCAGCGACAACAGGTTCTTCCGTAGTCTGTGCTTCATCTTCCGGTTTCTGCTCCTCGGCTTCCTTGTCGTGGAGCATGGTCGTTGCGGCGTATGTTGCGCCACTGCCCACGACTCCACCCATCACTGCGGCGGCAGCAGTTGCTGCGACCTTCTTACCCTTGTTCGACTTCTTTTCATTAGTCTCTACATTCTCAGTCTGTTCAGCCTTGTTGCTGTTCTGAGGCTTCATGATGATTGTCTCTTCGTTATTCATACCGATAGCTTTTAAAGTTCTTGAATGCTTGTTTTGATGCTGCAAAATTACGATGCGTCGGTCTCTTCGCAATGAGAAAATCGGCATCCTGTAGCAAACACCCCGATTGCTGTACGAAATGTCAGTGGGTGTACTTGCAACCGCAGGCAAAACACTGTTTGTTGTACTCTATGTTCCTATAAGGAATGGCCCCGAAAGGCTTGCCGCACTTTGGGTTTGGACATTTGTATTTCTTGGAATATTCGTCGTCGAGGTCGTGCAACTGTTGCTGAACTGTAGTACCGATACTTCCCTTTATGAAGAAATATACAGCGATGGACAAGGCTGCGACAACGATAATGATTCGCAATGTTGGATCCATCCCGGGAATAAGGCCGATGCACACACCAAGCATGGAGAGTATGCCTTGCAAGCGTTGTCTGTTGGCAGACTTGGCTGCATTGTTCTGTATCTCCATTCTGCGATCGTCATATTCTTTCCACACTTTTTCCAATGGCTTGAGCGAGTATGTCGGCGCTTCTTTCTGTGGTGTACTGGCATTGGAAGGCGCAACACCTACCATTTGCAATATCTGTTGTAAGGGTACAAGGATTTTTTCCTCACCCAGTTGCACACGACTTGTCGGTGAGATACTCTTGCTGAATATCTGGTTGCCGTCAACAAAGGTCACGTTTTGCGCCTTGATGTTCTCAATGGTGATGCTGCCGCCATTGACGGTGATCTTGCAATGCCTCCTGCTGACAGACAGCGGCACCATACCAGCCTGTCCGACATTGAACTCCCGTCCTCCTGCAATACAATGCAGACGGCGTGCGCCTTCTTCTCTTCCTATAATAATCTCCATAGCCATGATATTATTCCACGTTTACAGATGTTTTGTTGGGTACACGTCCTACAAGAATGTCCTTCAGTTGCCTCAGGGCTTCCTTCGAGATGCCTAATTGAAAAGTGAAGTGAACTCCATCGGTCACAACAAGGCTTTGCAGCAAGGGCTGCACTTTGTATATAAAGTTGAGATTGACGATAAAACGCTTGCCGATGCGTGCAAAGATGGAGGCACGCTCACGCAAGCTCTCGGAAATGAACTGCTGCATGTGAGTGAGATTCATGCAAACCGATACCTTCTGTTTGTTGACAAGTACAATATGGGTGTAGTTTCCGTCACCCTCCATATAAACAATCTTGGAGCAGTCAAGGCGAATCAGTTCGTTGCGAGTGTTTAGATACAAAAATCCTGTAGCCATAATAGACTTATTTTGGCACATTGCTTTCTCCTGAACAATGTAGGGTAAACATTCTGATTAGGTTATTATTCAGGCACAAAAAAGCGTGGAGAACCTACCTGTTGTCCATTCCACAGCTTGAGGCTCTCGCATTGCCTATTATAGTCGAACAGACAACGTCAGAGCCCACGCCGATATGATAATCCTACCCGTGAGGTTTATATACACAACAACACACTGCACCCAAATGGGTACAATGGTGGCTTACAGAGAACCACACAGGAATGATAGAATCACACCCGGGGCATCTACCGTTGCTAAGTTCAAGACTATAATGACTTTGAATTTGCGAGATTCCAAGCTGTCTCAAACAGAGCGTCAAGTAAACGCCTTAATTATGTCATGCCTCTTTACCCACCCAACCTCCTTTGTTTGCAGGCATAAAACCCGCAAAAGGCTCGGCGTGAACGGAGGCATGGATGCATCGGTTTTATGTATTAGATACAATCCACCAAATTATCCAATCGCAAAAGTACAATTATTTTTCCAAACAAAAGAAAGAAAATGAAACAAAATAACGATGTGAATGCATTTCCTCCCCCCGTTTAGATAAATTCTAAGATAAAGAGCCGTTTTGGGAACGAATTTAGGGAAAGAAGTGTCCAATATGCAAGATTTAGAGGCGACTTGCACAACGAACACTTCTTTGGGAAATTAGAAGATGGCGTTGAGGAGGTTCACGGCTTGAGTGCGCCGCTCCATCACCACGTCGGCATAGATTTCTGTGCTGTGGATGTTAGTGTGCCCCAAGAGGCGACTCGTGGTGTAGAGGTCGCCGCCAGCAGTGAGGGTCATCGTGGCGAAGGTGTGCCGTGCCACATGGAAAGAATTTGTCTTGCGGATGTCTGCACGCCTTGCCATGTGCTTCAATGCCCGGTTGGCACTACTGAGAGTTGGGGCATTAGCGAACACTTTTGTATCTGCCTTACAGTCGGCAGGGTGTTCGGGCAACCACTCCAAGGCTTTCTCGCTCAGCGGCACGATGGCTGGTTACTTGGTTTTCTGCATGGATGGGAGGTAAAGCATCCGCCCGGCACCTGTCGTTTTGATGTCTCCCCATTTCAGAGCTACCATATCACTGTAGCGCAAGCCTGTGAAGCAACAGAACATGAAGGTCTGCTTGGTTATAGGACTTCCTGTCTCCACCTTTGCCAATCGGTTCAGTTCGGCAACCGTCAAGAACTCACGCTCGCTTGGTGTCTTGCCGAACTTATCACACGTTTCCAAGGCATCCATTGGATTCCTTGCCAATGCTCCTGTTCTGACGGCACATCCCAACATCGTGTTGAGCATTGCGAAATATCCACTATTGCATTTCGGAAACGAAGAAACAGTGATTCTGTCCCATTTTTCTCCATGCTGTCAGCCGCATCACCAGCTGATATGACCAGCCTTCAGTAACCAAAGAAAGCCCCTCCAGGGAGGGGTTGGGGAGGGCTTCCACTCTTCACCTTTCACTATTCACTTCGTTCATTTAATAAACCTCTCCCACTCATCCTGAAATCCATTGAAGACATTGATATCGACTTCAGTCCTTATTCCCCTCACTCTGCCGTCAGGAGATAATTGCCAGAAGACGAGGTTGAGTTCGGGTTTGTACTCGCCGTAACGCGCTATCCAGACGTTATAATCGCGTATAAGGTCGGGAGCGGCAGACATATATTTCCTCACGAACGCCTGACTGATATAGAGAATCGGGCGCACGCCAAGGGCTTTCTCCACGATATGGAGCCACTGGCGCACCTCTTTCAGCATCTTCGCCGTGCCTCCCATCTGCATTATCTGGCTGCGTGTCGGCTCAAGGTCGAGGACAGGAGGGAAGTCGCCCTTGCTGTAACGGGAGTATTTCAGGAAATATCTCGCCTGTGCGGCACCGCCGGTGCGAGTGGAGAAGAAATGGTACGCGCCCACTTTATAGCCGTGCCTACGCGCTGCACGATAGTCGGCGACATAGTATCTGTTTCTTATCGAGGTGCCTTCCGTACTCTTTATATATATAAAGGAGATGGGATAGTTGGTCTCTCCCTTTATTTTCTTCTTGCTTAGTCGTCCCAGACTGGTGATGGCGAGGTTGCTCCAGTCTATCTTAAATCGCTTTCTGCCTTTCTCATGCTGAAAGCGCGAGATGTCAATGCCATAGATACGCTCGCCAGTATAGATGATACGCTCGCCGAGGAAGCGGTCGTCTTTCCATTCTCCTATGCGCAGACGCTTGCCCGGAGAGAGGGCAAGTCCCCATCCATTGCGCTTGCCATGCTGCCATTCGCCTTCGTAATAGTCGCCGTCGCGCTTCGCCAGCGTGCCGTAGCCATGCGATGCACGCACTGAGTCGAGTCCACCTTTATACGTGCCGAGCGAGTCAATCCTCACGTCCTTTGGCAGCACTACCGTGGCTTTAGGTCGCAAAGCGAGGGCTTTTCGGATGTCTTTGGTAGAGAATTTGCTGAGTCGGGTGGAATAGATGTCGGGCATTCCATCGGATGATTTCAGCATTATCATGCCGTCACGACGCTCCACAAAGTGGCAGAAACGCTTCACCTTACCAGAGTCACGCGAGGTAAAAATGGCGTAATAACGTGGCGAAAAGACTATGTGTAGAGCCGTATCGGCAGTGAGTATCTTTAATTTATGGGAGAGGTGCCTGAGCGAATCTGCCATGCGAGAGAGCCTCTTGTCCGTCCTTGCCACCACATCGAAGCCCATGTCTATGACGTTGTGCGTCTTGAGATAATACGCCACATCGCTCTCCTGGTCGGCTATCTCATGGAGAAGGCGGTCGATATACGCGGTCTCATTTGTTATGACGCTATGCAACTGCTTGTCTTTCAGTCTGCAAAGGCGCGGCGTATCATTAGGCATCACCATTATCCTGCCACGGCATGAGGGGATGACGGGAATGCTATTGACGAGCAATCCCTTGCAATGCACCGTCTGACGCTTGACATTACGCACGTCAGCAGTGCCGTCGAGGAGCAGCGTGTCGCCGTCTGTTGCACTGAAAGCCAATAGCGTATCATTGCCGGAGACGAGGAGATAGCAGTCCTCTCTATATACGTCCACCGTGGCATCACGCAGTTCTTCCTGCGTCACCGGACGGAGACGCCATACTATGACAGCCGCAATCGCTATGATTACGGCTGTCAATATGATGAATATCGTCTTTCTATTCTTCATATTTGGGGTTATCGGTTGGCTTTATTGGACCACTCTTGCGGAGGATAAAATATCAATATATAAAAATAAACAAATATAAATAAGTAGGTACGTAGTTTTATTTTTATATGTTTTTATTTATTGATATTTTATTATCAAGCAATCAATCCTCTATAGACGGAAGGTCAAAGGAAGGTAAAACTGCACCTTGATGTTCTTTCCGCGTCGTGTGGCAGGTTTCCATTTGCCGAGAGCTTGCGCCGTGCGCACTGCCTCTTTCTCAAAGAGTATGCGGACATCATTGTGGGCAACAGCCTTGTCCTGCTCGGAAAGAGCCTCGTAATACTTGCCGCTGAAGGTGCCCACCTCATTGTATTTATCCACTGCTACATTCTCCACTACGCCATTTTCATTGACATCGAAGACGAGCATCACATCGGCTTCAGCCTTGTATTTCTCAGCCAGAACAGGGTATTTGATTATCTGCTTGATACGGCTGACGAGATTTTTGACGCCTCCAGGATAGTGGGGCATGGTCTCATACTCCACGAGTTTGCCCTCACTGTCGAGCTGCTTGAGCTTTTCCAGCATCTTGTCAGCCTTCACTGTGGTGAAAGCCACCTTGCCTTCAGGGTCGATGAGGTACATGGTAGGGAGCCACTGTATGTTGTATTGCTTTGATATCTTGGTCTCTTTCCATTTCACTCCTTCGCAATACTGCTGCCATGTCACTCTGTTTTCATTGCAATAAGCCTTCATTTTCGCTACGTCAGTGTCGAAAGAGACGCCTACCACCTGCAGTCTATTGAAGAACTTATCGTTTATTTCCTTTACGATAGGCATCTCCCTTCTGCAGTCAGAGCACCATGAAGCCCAGAAATCTATAAGCGTCCACACGCCTGGAAGCGCTTTGCCTTCTACTGTCTGTGGGCGCATAGCGCTGAGTCGGAAGGTCTCTTTGCCCGTTTTTGGATTGCGAATGGCGAAGTCAGGCGCCGTAGTGCCAGCGCTTAGGAGGCCTTTGGTGTATTTCACGTCAAGGTCTTCTGTGTCCTGTGCCTGCAATGTTATTATGCCCAAGGTCAGGAAAAGGGCGGATAGGATTGCTTTTTTCATTGGTAATTACTATTTTCGATTGAAATAAAATATCAATAAATAAAAATAAACAAATATATTTTTTTTCTATTTTTCTTTGTTTTTCTCTATTGATATTTTACACTTCCCCACGGCAGTGGGGACTGAGGGGCTATTTATTGCTTGCGAAAGTTGAGTTTTATATATTGATATTTTACTATCAACCAGACAACAAAGCCACTAAAACAACAAAACAACATCACTGCAATTCCTTGTCGATAAGGGCGAATAGATGCTCCACAGCGTCGGCTTCAGGGATGGCTTTCTCCACACATTCCTTGTTGCGATAGAGGGAAATCTTGCTTGGTCCGGCTCCTACATAGCCGTAATCAGCGTCAGCCATTTCGCCAGGACCATTGACAATGCAGCCCATTATGCCGATTTTCAGGGTGTTATATCTTGGGTCTGTCTTTGCTTTTTCAGCCACAGCAGCCTTTATCTTTGCGATGGTGGCACGGAGGTCATATAGCGTTCTGCCACATCCTGGGCATGAGATATACTCCGTCTTGGTGAATTTCACTCTCGCAGCCTGCAGTATTGCGTCAGCTAAAGCATTGACTTTATCGTCCTTTTGGCCTGCATCATTGCTGGAATCATGAAGACTTGTGGAGACGATAGCGCCATTATTTTCTATCACGAGGTCCTTCGCCTTGCCGTCGATGAGGAGTGCTCCTGCTGTCATAGCCGCCTTGAGCTGAAGATCTTCGAGGCTGTTTTCTGCGAAAGAGAGATACAGTGTGCCGGCTTCGATGCGGGCATTCTCACGCTTTTCAGCGCATTCCGGTATGAAAGAGACGAGCTTGCGGGCTACAGGAATCTCGCATTCCGGTTCCTCGGAGAGGCTTACTCGGATGGTATCACCGATACCTTCGGTCAGAAGAGCGCCTATTCCTACGGCAGACTTGATGCGTCCGTCTTCGCCTTCTCCGGCTTCTGTCACTCCAAGATGCAGGGGATAGTGCATATCTTCCGCGTCCATCTTCTCGACAAGGAGGCGCACTGACTGCACCATCACCACGGTATTGCTCGCCTTGATGCTGATTACCACGTCGTGGAAATCCTCTTCACGGCAGATGCGGAGGAACTCAAGGCATGACTCTACTATGCCGGCAGGGGTATCTCCGTAGCGTGACATGATGCGATCGGACAAAGAACCGTGGTTGACACCTATGCGAACAGCGGTGTGATGCTCCTTACAGATATTGAGGAAAGGCACGAAGCGGTCGCGTATCTTCTGCAATTCCTGCTGGTATTCCTCATCGGTATATTCCAGTTTCTTGAATACTCTGGCAGGATCGACGTAGTTTCCAGGGTTTACTCTCACCTTTTCGCAGTAGAGCGCAGCGATGTCTGCCACGTTGGCATTGAAGTGAACATCCGCCACAAGTGGAGTCATAATGCCCTCCGCCTTGAGAGCATCGGAGATATTCTTCATATTCTCCGCTTCGCGTCTGCCCTGTGTGGTAAGGCGAACAAGTTCACCTCCAGCATTGATGATGCGCTTAGCCTGGCTTACGCACGCCTCAGTGTCGTTGGTATTTGTAGTGGTCATCGACTGTACCTTAATGGTTTCGTCGCCACCTATTATGATATTTCCTACCCTTGTGGGGGTTGTTTTTCTTCTTTGCATGGTAGTTTTTTGAAATGAAGAATGAAAAATGAAGAATGAAGAATGAAGAATAGGAGTTACTCTTTTTTAGTGAAAAGTGAAAAGTGAAGAGTGAAAAGTGAAAAATCGCGCTGACGCAGTTGC
>OQVP01000706.1_pt1 | contig 12609 bp, 11 predicted proteins | sample 1691541 | NCBI WGS metagenome assembly OQVP01 (sample SAMN03418258, study PRJEB22391) | human gut metagenome | biome: human-gut; feature: organic feature; material: feces | host: Homo sapiens | place: Tanzania | collected 2013-01 | reverse complement strand
ACGAACGAGAGACGAACGAGGACCTAACGAGAAGTTAACGGGAACCGAACGAGAAACGATCGGGAAAACGTGATCTTTCTGTCGGGACCAGATGGCGTGTTGAACTACTTGTTTTGTAAACATAAGCGGCTTTTTAGTTGTTAATTATTTTTGTTTAATTTTTGGTTTTAAAGGTTTCTTTCTTGTTTTGGAAATCATCCTCGGCTTGAAACACAAAGATACAATATGGCACCCCCGAAATGCAAGGGTTTTGGCAGTTTTGATTCAATATTTAATATTATTTAACTTTATTACAGATATTTTAATCCCGTATTCGCATAGTTTTTTTTTATAATTCTCTCCTGATAATATAAGCCAAGCGCATATCAGAGCAAATAAATCAAAGACGAAAATGCACTCGAACACCTTCCTCTGGGTGCTTCTTTAACTTTAATTTTTTTCCGTGTTCTCAGTGTGTTCCGTGGATAATAAATTTCTGTGATTTGCCTTTGGCTTATTCTGACGCGACTCAACAGAGTAAAACCGAGCTTTCACTCTGTCTTCGCTGCTCCAGAATATCTGTGTGATATTAAATAGGGAGGGAACTTGCAAATAAAAATCCGTGTCATCCATGTAATCCGTGTTACATTTTCGGAGCACCAACGCAAAAATATGGTTTATGGAAACTGTTATACTGTTATATTGTAACGCTTGGATAATTTTTTGCTTTTCCCAAACTGTCAACTGTCAACTGTAACGCTTTAGATTGCAATTCCAATCATACAATTCATTTCCACATCATTGGTATTCTCCCTTTCTGTTCCTTGTACCTCCTATAATTGTCCGCCAATTTTGGGACTTAGTGCGGAGTTAGTTATGACTTACTTATGAGGCAACCATGAAACAGGGGGATGAAACAGGGGAACAGATCAATATCATCAACTCCCAAGCGTTACAGTTGACAGTTGACAGTTTCCTAAAACGATTTTTGCGGTACAGATAACAAATAACAGATAACAGTTTTGGGAAAGCAAAAACAGGTGCATTTAGACCTCATGAATCATCCTTCGATAACGGTTAAACCCAAAGAAAATAATGATGAATATAACTTTTTAAGTCAACATCTTCGCAACTCTCAGTTTATTTTCATAAATTTGCATGGAAAATCGTAACACAGGGGAATTACTCCCCTATCATTTTTAAAACCCAAAAACTGTGCATTATTCTTGATGCCATTGATCTGTCCCTGTGACATCCATCTAAGTTTTTTTATTAATTTTGTGTCCATAAAACAAAGAATTTATGAAATTTAAAATAACCTTGAAGATAGATAGAAAATATGGTGACTTGCTGCCCTTTAATTATCAGTATGAGCAGTCGGCAGTCATTTATCGCATATTGGCGCAAGCTGATACGCAATATTCGTCATGGCTTCATGAAAATGGCTATCTATTACATGAAAGAAAGAGGTTTAAGCTATTTTGTTATTCACCCTTCATCTTTGAGAAAGTAAGACCTTTGCCTGAAGCCGGGTGTTTGAAAATCATTGGTGAAAGAGCTGTATGGTACATTAGCTTTATACCGGAGAAAAGTACTCTTGAGTTCATTCAAGGTATATTTGCTCATCAAAGCTTTACTATAGGCAATAAGAAATATCAAGTTGCTTTCGATGTTGTTGGAGTAGAGGTCATACCTATGCCACAATTATCAGAAGAAATGACTTTTGTAGCTCTGTCTCCTATTTGTGTTAAGTTTCATGAAGACAACAAGACTCAATATCTATCTCCTGATAATCCTATGTTTGCTGAAGGTGTATTAAAGGGATTGATGGCGAGATATGAGAGCATTCATGGTCAACCATTTAATATGGAAGATAAGGAGTTTTCATTTGAATTGATAGATAAAAAGATCAAGTCAAAGTTGATAACGATAAAAGCCAATACTCCATACGAATCAAGAGTGCGTGGATACCTCTGCTCCTTTCTACTGAAAGCACCTTCGGAGTTGATGAAGATAGCTTATGAAGGAGGTATTGGAGAACAATGTTCACAGGGTTTTGGATTTATTGAAATAAAGAAAGAAACAATATGATAAGAGAATTAATCAATTTTATGAATGACCTTATGTCTGACATTCCAGACATTATGGAATGGAAAAGTCAGCCTGATAAGGGACTTCATGTCTTTATTGATATTGACAGTAAAGGTGTTTGGATTAACAAAAGCCTTAAGAAGGGTATTGATTATGATTATTTCGATGGAAAGAATAAAAATATCCGCCTATGGAATGATTGTATAAGATATCAAGAGGCAACCACATATATTACGATGAATAAAGTTAAGAAATTCGATAAGGAACAGAAAATCCATTCTTGTTCTCCTTTCGCAATAGCTTACAACTTTAATTTCAGTGATAAAGATAAACAATCTCACGGTATTAAAATATTTAAAAAGAAAGACAAACCAACCAAGGATGAAATAAAAGAAAATAATCAACTAATACGGAAAAAACGTTTTGAGGTTGTAAGTGACCGACTAAAAGATTATTATGACAACTGTATACGTGTCTATAATCTAAACATGTTAGAGGCTAACGATAGACAAACCTACAAATATAGAGCGGAGATTAAAGGCTTCTTCTCATCCTTCAAGGAAATCATTTCTTGTTTGGAAAGTCTTGAAGAATATGAGCAATTATCGGAAAAGGATTATGTTCATCTGTATCTCAGAAGTGTTCCTGTAGAAGAAATTGAAAAAAAACATAAAGAATATATTGAGCAGGAAATTTTTAACGGGGAGGTTCTTTCTGACAAGAAATATGGAGTAGTTGGATTTCTTACGGCATACAATAATAAGAAGCCTTTTTTGAAACACCAAACATGTTATCTTAAGGATGGAATAAGCCAAAGGTTTTCTATCAACGATGCTATGGCTTTGTTCTATTTGGACAAGTTGCTTAGACGCAAATCTAAATGTCTTCCGAATCCACTCCCTATCGTGGTGGACCAACGTGAAATAAATACGGCTATCGTGAAAATATTCAACGATAAAAAGGAACCATTATCGTACAGACAGTTGTTAGAAAGCCTTTTTGCAAGTACGAATAAAAAATATCTTTCAGATTATTATCTCCTGAACTATTCAAATACAAAGTCTGGGATGGTCTTAAATGATTTTGATTTCGTTCCAATGTTTAGATATGAGCTTAGTCAACCTGTAGCTGTGTCTAATGTAACAATTTCAGGATTTTTTAAAGACAAAGTATTCAACAAAGATTCCGATATCAATATCAAGACGATATTTGATTTTGAAAGAATTGTGGTAAAGATTATATTTAATAATACCTTGGTCAAAATCAAGGATGATAATTACACTTGTTATTATTTTGGAGATCTTCCTAAGCCCGAGTTTGTACAAGGAGGTAGCCTTATGGTTGATTTAATCCTCAAATATAGGCAAGCTGTATACGCTTATATATATAAATCTGATTTAAAGGCGATAACCCAGAACATGTTTGAGGACATGATGTTCAATTCAATTCTAACGAACATCAAATCAGAGATAATAAAGAATCGATGTGAATGGAATAATGATATAAAAAGAAAGATAAATTTATGGTTTAGCCTTCAAGGAATGTTTAACCATTTAGACAATAAAAATATGAAAAAAAATGTAACAGAGTTAAGAGAAAAAATAAGAGACGTTGCCTCTGGTAAGGCAACCCTCAATAGTTCTGAAGAACTTGCCTTTGCTGCTGGTCAACTTGTATCATACATTATAGACCGTAGCGAAGCAAAGAATAAGACTTATGCCATGCTTGAGCCTTATTTGCAAAAAAGCACTTCGTCTCAACTACAGGATGAAATTGCTCAGTCTATAGCTATTTACAAGCATGATATAAGAGTAAACTACCAACGTAAAGGAAATTTTGAAAGACTTGCATCAGAGACACTTGCAAACGGCAATGAAGTAAAAATGAAACCATTGCTTAAGTTCTTTCTCGCTGGTTGTTTCAGCCCTTGCGTGATATATGAGACAAATAATAATACAACTAATGAATAAAATATGTATAATATGGCAGAGTTCAAAAAACGAGTGTATGGTTGCGCAATAGTGAAAGCCATCAATTCAAATTACAATGCAGATTTCTCAGGACAGCCTCGCACACTTCCTGACGGAATCGTGTATGCAACAGACAAAGCTTTCAAGTATTCTATCAAAAAATATTTGAAGGATGCTTATGAAAAAGTTGATGTTTTCTACATGAAGACCCTTAACGATAATCTAAATCCAAGATCTTTGGATGAAAGATACGAGAATCTGTTTAGAGCTAAACCTAAGGATAAGACGAAAAAAGATGCTGCCAAGAACCTCTTGTCATGTCTTGATGTCAAGTTGTTTGGTGCAACATTTGCAAGTGGTAGTACCAGCGTTTCTGTTCATGGACCGGTACAAATAAATCATGGCGTAAATATATGGAAAGACAATTATATCTATACTGAACAGATTACATCGCCTTTTAGTAACAAGGCTAGTAAAAAGGATGAAGATACCGATACCGAAAAAAGTATGACTACGATAGGACGACAGTCTAGACTTGAAGAAGGTCATTACCTTCATCATTTCTCTATTAATCCTGGTAATCTGGATGATATCTCTGAAATTGTAGGTGATGATGTAATGTTAAATGACGCAGATATAGACAAGCTGAAAGTAGGTATGCGCCGTGGAGTAACATGGTATGATTCTGCGTCCAAAGCTGGATGTGAGAACGAGATGCTTGTTTGGGTAGAACTCAAGGAAGGTTCAAAGTTAGTTCTTCCCAGCTTTGCAACACTTATTAACTTGGAGGAAGAGAAAGAGAACGGGAGATGTGTGTACGATTTTAAAGCATTAACAAACATACTTGAGGATATCAAATCCTCTGTTGAGAGTGTGGAGGTTTACTATAATAAGCAAACCTGCAGTTTAAAGAATCTAACCAAAGAAGTCAAACAATACGATATTTAATATGAATTCAAATCAAAAGCTAATATCGTTTGATTTGAAGGCAGAGATGGGTTTCTTCAAGAAGCCTGATATCAACGATGGCATCTATCTGACTTACAATATGCTGCACAAACCGGCATTATTGGGGATACTTGGTGCCATCGTTGGCCTTAAGGGGCATGAAAAAGAAGGTGTCTTGCCAGAATATTACTGTAAACTCCGAGATTTGAAAGTGGCCGTACAACCATTGGAATGTGACAATGGTAACTATACGAAAGAGGTTATCACTTATAATAACGGTACTGGGTTTGCGAGTAATGAAGCTGGAGGTAATCTGATAGTCAAAGAGCAGACTCTTCTCAAGCCTTCTTATAGGTGTTACCTGCTTTTAAATACAAATGATGAAACGGAAAAGCGGCTTTATAAGAACATAATGTCTTATAGAGCCGAATACATTCCTTATATGGGTAAGAACGAATTTGGCGCCTGGTGGGTCAATCCAACAGATTACTCTGAATTTAAGGCTTTCCCTTTCAACAGGGATTTCAAGATGTTGTCTCTTTTTCGTAAGAATGATGCGGTAAGTAAATATATTGTAAAATCATCATTGTTCTTGTTCGAAAAGCGTGATGAAAAACCTACGTTCATCTATTTTGAGAAGTTGCCAGTAGGCTTCAACGAAGAACTCTTTCAATATGATTATGCAGATTTTGTATATTCTAATATTTTATTCAGTAAAGAATTGATGGTTGATGGTTCTGCTGCATTCTTTGATATTGGTGATTCACAGATAATACAAATGATATGATTGGTAGATTATACGATAAGGCTTTTTTTTGCAATTTGATCAAAAATGCGGATATTTACTATTCACATATATCCAATGACAACAGGTCCGTTCGTGAAGAATTGGTTGATCACTGCGTACTAACGATGAAATATGCAAATAGTATTTCTGCATCAAATGGTTTGGATGGCATTATAAAAGGCCTTATCGAAAAATCTACAATTGGGCCTTGTGATGGTAGACTCCACCAAATGGTTTATCAATTATTTTGGGACGCAATAGCTTTCCATGATTTGGGAAAGTTGAATGACCAGTTTCAAAAGAACAAGATGAAGAACAATCAAGAACTGAAGATTGTTCATCATAATTTAGGCTCAAACCATTCACTTATAAGTGCCTATCTATATCTTGCAATTTCTGTTTCCCATCTGTTAGATAAGAGCGTTACTGAGAATGATGAGATTGTATTTCTTTGTAATGTCGCCTTGTTTATGAGCTACTCTATTGCAAAGCACCATAGTAGCGAATTGGGAGAGTGTGAGAATGTGAACTTTTGGACAAATATTAAATTCAATGATCTAAGTCCATACATATCATTTCTAAATATAGATATGTCAGAGGACAAGTTGGAAAAGTTTAATAATTTCTTGTCCGGAATAGACGATGCATTTGATTATTTTAATGACTTGTCGAAACTTGCAGACCACAATTATCCTGTTTATGCACTTGTTAGACTGTGTTACTCTTTGTTGACAGCATCAGACTATCTTGCTACCGCTCACTTTATGAATAATTGGAAAAGCATTCATTCTGGTAAAGGATTCATTAATAGTGTGCTTAGAGATAAGATTATTTATAATGTTCATAACAGCAAAGCCTACAATCACAAAGTATTTGATTATGTGGACAAAGGTATAGTACCGAAGCATGATGTCAACCAGAGATGCAACGAGAGTCTTAACAACCTAAGGTGCGATTTGGCGTATGATGTCGTAACAAATATACGCCATCACCTTGGGGAAAGGCTTTTCTACATAGATGCACCGACTGGGGCAGGAAAGACCAATGTGTCCATGTTGGCTTTAGGAGAATTGCTGGATGCAGATTCTTCCATTAAGAACATTTTCTATGTTTTCCCTTTCACAACACTGATTACACAAACATATGAATCGCTTAAGGAAACCCTTGGTCTTGAAGACGATGAAATAGCAGAGATTCACTCAAAAGCTCCAGTAAAAAGTTCGGATGGAAAATATGAGAATGAAGATCAGTATCTTAATTATCTGGATCAGATGTTTATGGACTATCCCATAACATTAATGTCCCATATCAAATTTTTCAATGTCCTAAAGACAAATGTAAAGGAAAGCAATTATCTTATTCATCGGTTAGCCAATTCTGTAGTTATTATAGATGAGCTTCAATCGTATCCACCGAGAATGTGGAATAAGATTATTTGTCTTATTTCATGGTATGCACAATATTTCAATATGAAGTTTATCCTAATGTCTGCCACACTTCCAAAAATCGGAAAATTATTGATGTCTAATGATAGGCAAGACCCATTTACCTATTTAGTACCAGACAGAGATAAATATTTTAGAAATCCCAATTTTTGCGACAGGGTATCTTTTGATTACTCTCTTCTTGAAAAGGAAAAACCAAATGATGATACAAAGGAAGCATATTTGGATGAACTTTTTAATGTTGTAGAAGAAAAATCGAATCAGTATTTTATCGAAAACAACGATAATGCGAATGGGGTCTTTACAATAGTTGAGTTTATCACCAAAAGAACAGCTAATACTTTTTATTCTCTCGCAAAAGAAGCAAACAGCTTTTTTGACAATATAGTTATTCTATCTGGGACAATTCTTGAACCAAGACGTAGAATGATAATATCTACTCTGAAATCAAAATGTTATAGAAATAGCAAGTTGCTGCTTATCACCACACAAGTTGTAGAAGCCGGAGTGGACATAGACATGGATCTCGGGTTCAAAGACAAGTCGCTAATTGACAGTGAAGAACAACTGGCAGGCCGAATTAATCGTAATTGCAATAAGGACAATTGTAAACTCTATTTGTTTGATTGCGATTTTGAGAAATCACTTTATGGTAAGGATGAACGATATGAAATTATGACAAAAACGAGTGATGACTCAACAGTATATAAAGAAATACTTGCGAGTAAGGATTTTGACAAGTTGTATGATATCATCATGAGTAAGATAAAGCAGCAGAATAAATCTGCTTATATTCAGAATATCCATGATTTTTATGAAGCAATTAAGACTTTAAACTTTCCTGAAATAAATCGGTCTATTTGCCTTGTTGATCAAAAAAACGTAACAGTTTTTGTTCCGTTACAGATACCTTCTTCTATGTTGGGAAATGTGGTTGCTATAGCTAATGAGTTTGGGCTTTTAGACAATGATAATGTTGACGGACGTAAGGTATGGGATTTCTTTGAGGAGTTGGTAACTGCACCTGATGAAGACTTTATAAAAAACAAAATCAAGATGAAACAAATACTCAGCTTAATGAGTCAGTTCTCATTTTGTATCTATCCTTATGGTAAAGATTATGATATCATTCATACGTTTGGTTACGAAAAATATGGATTTCTTTATCTTAACAGTTGGAAAGATCTTTATTCCTTCAATGAAGGCATTAATTCGGATAAGTTTACTGATACTAATTTTTTGTGAGTTTTTATATGAGAATTTCAGGCACATTTATAAACTATTATTTCGTATGCCATAGGGAATTATGGTTATTTGCCAATGGTATCAACATGGAACAAGAATCAGACTTGGTCTATGAAGGAAAGCTTGTGCATGAATCAAGTTATCCGCAACGTACATCAAAGTATGAGGAAGTGGAGATAGATGGTATCAAAGTGGATTATTATGATGCCAAGAACAAGGTCATCCATGAGATAAAGAAATCTAATAAGATGGATAAAGCTCATGAATGGCAACTGAAATATTACATGTATGTTTTCGAGCAGCATGGAATTGAAGGCGTGAAGGGCATCTTGGAATACCCTCTCTTACGCAAGACGCAAGAAGTGATTCTGACGGATATTGACAGAGAAGAAATTCAGACTATTGCTGAAGATATCACGAACATAATCTCTCAAGAGAAATGTCCACCAGTTGTTAAGAAGGGCATCTGTAAGAATTGTAGTTATTTCGATTTCTGTTATATAAACGAGTTGGAGGAAGAAGAATGAAAAGAAGTTTTTATCTGTTCAATCCTGGCATCATGGAACGCAGGGACAATACGCTGAAATTCACGCCTATTGTCGTGAATGAAGATAATGAAGAAATCAAGCAGCAACCTCGATACATTCCTATTGAGGATGTAGCGGAACTGTATGCCTTTGGAAGTCTGCGGGCAAATAGCGCTTTGTTCAACTTTCTGGGGCAGAAAGGTATTCCTGTCCACTTCTTCGACTATTATGAGAACTATACCGGAAGCTTTATGCCAAGGGAAAGCCTTCTTTCTGGCAAGGCATTGTTGGCACAGACATCTGCGTATCAAAACAAGAAGAAAAGGGTAGAATTGGCGCGAAAATTCATTCAGGGAGCAGCTTGGAATATGGTTATGAACCTCAACTATTATAATCGTAGAGGAAAAGACCTGCAGGATTTTATCGATACCATTAAGAGATTGAGTAATACTTTGCCAGATGCTAAGGCTGTAGATGAGATAATGGGAATTGAGGGAAATATTCGACAAGCTTATTATGCTGCATTCGATATCATTATCGATGATTTCAACATGGGGTCAAGAACTAAGCAACCGCCGGAGAACGAAGTAAATGCTCTCATTTCTTTTGGCAATATGATGTGCTATACTGAAACTCTTAGGGCTGTTCATCAAACTCAGCTCAATCCAACGATAAGCTTTCTGCATACTCCAGGAGAAAGGCGTTTTTCGTTATGTCTTGATATATCCGAGATATTCAAGCCTATTATCGTGGATCGAATCATCTTCAAGGTACTCAATAAGCATGCTTTAAGTACCAGTCATTTTGATAAGAAACTCAACAAATGTCTTTTGAACGAAAAGGGAAAGAAGATTTTTGTAAAGGCTATGGAAGAGCGTTATGATGAGACTTTCCGTCATCGTTCTTTAGGTCGTAATGTAAGCTATAAGCATCTTATAAAGTTGGAATGCTATAAGCTACTGAAAGATATTTTAGGAATAGAAGAATATAAACCTTTTAAAATGTATTGGTGATATGTATGTGATTATAGTTTATGATGTAGGTGAAAAGCGAGTTGGCAAAATGTTGAAGCTTTGCCGCCAGTATTTGTGTTGGATTCAGAACTCAGTTTTGGAGGGAGAATTATCTGAAGCCAAACTTCGTGAATTACAAATGAAAATGAAAGCTATCATTGATGAATCCGAGGATAGCGTCATAGTTTTCACCAATAAAATGGGATATAATATGAACAAGCAGATTCTTGGAAAAGAACGAATGACTACCGATAATTTCTTATAAAAAGTTGTCGATGTCTTTCAAACAGCCATATTTCTGTAAGAACAGACCTTCAAAATGATCTTTGACTTATTGAAACAAAATAAACTAAGAGTTTCAAATATGGTTCTAAATAGTCCCAATTGTTGCTTTTCCTTATCATAACATACCAGTTGTCGTAGAACCACAGAAAAAAACATCATTATACATCGACATTTTTCTGAAGTATTTTTGGTACCTTTGCATCTGCAATACCATTATTTCTACAGGCATTTATGTCTTTGTTCTAATGGGGTTTAATCGTACCTTTATGGAATTGAAACAGCGCATAGCCAAAGAATATGCAGAGCGTCCCGATCGGTTTAATCGTACCTTTATGGAATTGAAACTTAGTATTGAGACCAATATTGACATTAAAAGTACGAGGTTTAATCGTACCTTTATGGAATTGAAACTCGGCAAAAATGTCACGGGGACTGGTCCATGGCATCAACCCCAAGCGTTACAATCCCGATGTCACGGTGACAGGTCCATGTCATTATGAGGTCTGAAGTCTGAGGGTTGAAGCCTGAGAGCCCAAGCGTTACAGTTGACAGTTGACAGTTTCCTAAAACGATTTTTTTGCGATACAAATAACAAATAACAGATAACAGTTTCCATAAACCATTTTTCGTTTCAAGCGTTACAATATAACAATATAACAGTTTTCCAAAAGCTAAAAACAAGGCAGCAGTCTCTATGACTTCCGGATACCATCAACTATTCATAAAAAAAACAGCTGTTCCTATAAAATCTTTGCATTATTCCCTTATTTGAAAATGTCCTACCTACAAAATAACTATTTTTGCAATCTCATTACATCAAATGACAATACGCAAAAATAGATATAATAAAAAAGGAGAAAGAAAATAATGGAAAAGAAAAACGTAGTGATTGATGATTTCGACTTCTCTATGATAGCCGATTTCTTTAAGAGAGTAGATAGACAGGGGCCTGGGGGCGACTGGGAGACAAGACTCGCCACAAGTATGATTCCTGACTTCAAACGAGAAATTCGTATCGCAGACATCGGATGCGGCAAGGGTAGCCAGACTTTCGTTCTTGCCGATGAATATGACGCAGAAATTGATGCAGTTGATATATTGCCTGAAATGTTGGAAAACATAGAGACAGAAAGCCATTCAAGAAATATGGAAGAGAATATCCATCCTGTTCAAGCTTCAATGGATGCGCTACCTTTCAGGAAGGAATCCTACGATTTGATATGGGCGGAAGGTTCTATCTTCATCATCGGTTACGAGAAGGGATTATCGTATTGGCGGGAGTTTCTAAAGCCTGGCGGCTTTGTTGCCGTAACGGAATGTAGCTGGCTCGGCAATAAGCGCCCAGAGAACATGAAATGGATTCTGGACAATCTTCCTGAGATTGATTCCATCGAACATAAGATTCATCAGATGGCAGAGGCTGGTTATGAGCCCTATGCTCATTTCATCCTACCCGAAACCTGCTGGACGAAGAATTATTATGAACCGATGCAGCCGGCAATGGAAGCCTTTCTGAAAGATCATCCCGGAGACTCCAAGGCACAGGCTTTTATCGATCGCCTGAAAGAGGAAATCGCCTATTACGAGGAGAACAAGGATTGCTTCGGTTACGTCTTTTATATTGGGAGAAAAGTTTGAATATAGTATGTCTTGTCCTGATACAGAATACATGAGATAGAAATATTATTAAAAATAAAGTTTGAGTATTGGTTAAAAATGCGAAATGTATTGAAGTTAAGATTAGGAGCTCTCCTTCATTTTCTGATAGCCCTAGGTCATTTGATTTGCCTCTTCTTTTTAGAGGAGGCTTTCAAGGTTTATGGTATTTTAGATGAAATGAGGCATCTCTGTTTTGGGCATGAATGGCTGTTGTATGTGGTTACGGTTTGTCTGACAGTAGGTTTTGCCATTGCAGGACTTTATGCGCTCTCTGTGGCTGGTGATATGAGAAAGTTACCATTACAGAGATTGGTGATGATAGCCATTGTAGGCTTGTACTCTATCAGAGTAATAGTAGGGATTGATTGGCTGTTGCACGAGTTTTCTTATCTGCAATTCTTTTCATCCTTGGTGCCGGCATTACTCGTCTATTGCTATTTTCCCGGATTGAGACGGGAGATGCAAGTAAAATGAAACAGGGGGACTGCTTCCTGTTTCACTTGTTCACAGTTTCCCTCAAATGTCATACAGGACAATATGGTCAATCCCAAGCGTTACAGTTGACAGTTGACAGTTTTGGGAAACAGAATTTTTTAGTTGCCTTCGGCAAGATGTTTTGGAGTAGCGAAGACAGAGTGAGAGCTCGCTTTCACTATGCTG
>OQVP01000704.1_pt1 | contig 12624 bp, 9 predicted proteins | sample 1691541 | NCBI WGS metagenome assembly OQVP01 (sample SAMN03418258, study PRJEB22391) | human gut metagenome | biome: human-gut; feature: organic feature; material: feces | host: Homo sapiens | place: Tanzania | collected 2013-01 | reverse complement strand
GGGCAAGGCACAGATTAACTATAACTTCTCTTACGGCTGGCAGAGTGCATGGAAGAAGCGCGATGTAACCAGCGCTACCGATTATGCAATCCTGCAGAATGAGCGTGCCGTAAACGGCGGTCAGGCTCCTGTCTATGCCGACCCGTACAACTTGAAAGATTCCAATGGCGCCCCAATCAATGGTTTCGGTACCGATTGGCAAGACCTTGTATTCAACGACAATGCGCCTGTGCAGAATCATGAGGTGAGCATCAGCGGTGCTTCAGAAAAAATCAACTACTATCTCTCTATGGGCTATTACAAGCAGGAGGGTATCGTAGGCGGTAACTACGGACAGAGCAACTATGAGCGCCTCTCGCTCCGCTCTAACAATATATATAATGTGATGGACGCATCGAAGGAACGCAACTTCCTCAACAAGCTCGATGTGAACGTCAATGTGGCATATACACGTGTCAAGAGTACCGGTATCTCAACCAATTCAGAGTTTGGCTCTGTGCTTGGCAGTGCCCTCTATATGGCTCCAACATTGGCTCCAACTGTTACTGATGGGAATGTTGCAAAGTCTTATTATGACAAACTGGAAGATCCAAACGTTTATGATAGTGAAGGAAAAATAATAGGTACACGTGATTATTATGAAATTCCTCGTGATGCCAATGGCAACTACTATACCATTCCTGGTATGGCAGGGACCTATCAGGAAATGAACAATCCATTGGCTATGATGAGTATTCCTGCAGCCAAGAACTGGTCACATAAGTTTGTGCCTAAGTTCTCCATTGACCTCCAGTTGTGGGACAACTTGAAATATCATTTTACTTACAGCGCCGACCTCAGCTTCTGGGGTACTGATAGCTACACCGCATCCAAGTATTACCTCTCAGGTAATAACTATTCTACACATACCTCAGCTTACAAGAGCTCTGACAAGGGTATCAACTGGCAGCTAGAGAATACTTTGACTTACGATAAGACTATCGGCAAGCACAGTTTTGCTGTTGTCTTGGGTCAGAGTGCAATGAAGAATAAGAGTGATTATCTGAACGGCAGCCGTTGGAATCTTGTGAATGTAAACAAGCCTTCCATCGACTATGCAACAGGAAACTATACACAGACAATCACAAAGGATAAAGCTGGCAATATCATCTCTGTAGGTGCTCCAACCATTGAGCATAGTGTATCAGGTGGCAATAATGTAGTGCATGCTATATCTTCTCTCTTCGGTCGATTGAGCTATAACTATGATGAGAAGTACATGCTTCAGGCTACTATCCGTCGAGATGGTTCTAGCCGCTTCGGACCAACTCATAAGTATGGTACCTTCCCATCTGCCTCTATCGGATGGAACATTATGAACGAGAAATTCATGGAGAGCACTCGCGACTGGTTGAGCAACTTGAAGTTCCGTGCTAGCTGGGGTAAGAATGGTAATGATAACATCGGTGACTTCCGCTATACCGTATTGACCGCTATGGGCAACAACGTGCTCTTCGGAAAGAATGCAGTCAAGTTTAATGGTTCTAAGGCGAATGCCACAGCCAATGAAGACTTGAAGTGGGAGGAGAGTGAGCAGACTGATATCGGTTTCGACTTCGGATTCTTCGGCAGTGCGCTGACATTCTCAGCTGACTATTATGTAAAGAAGACCAACGGTATGTTGATTACTATGCCTATCCCAAGCTACGTAGGTGAGACCAAGCCAATCGGTAACGTGGGTGATATGAAGAACTCTGGTCTTGAGTTTGAGCTCGGCTATAAGTGGCACATCTCTGATGCTCGCTTCAATGCCAAGGCTAATGTTACCTATCTGCACAATGAGTTGACCAACCTCGGTAATGATACCGGTTACATCGACCTCGATAGCTTCCAGGGTATCTCTGGTGGTGGCACTCGTGGGTCTAACGGTCAGCCTTTCCCATACTTCTATGGTTATAAGACAGCTGGTGTGTTCCAGAATATGTCAGAGGTTCAGGCTTACGTAAATAAGGATGGTAATATGATTATGCCAGATGCCAAACCTGGTGACGTACGCTTTGTTGATGTCAATGGTGATGGTAAAATCGATCCAGACGACCGCACCAACATCGGTAATGGTACACCTTCATGGACCTTCGGTTTCAACTTCAATGCAGAGTGGAAGGGCTTCGACCTCAATCTCTTCTTGCAGGGCGTAACGGGCAATAAGGTATTTGATGCAACCTATCGTACAGATGTGTTCTCTGGCAACTTCCCTACTTGGATGCTCGATCGATGGACTGGCGAGGGTACCTCCAATAAGTATCCTATCCTGAAGAATGGCGATGCTACCAACTGGCAGGTTTCAGACCTCTATCTTTGCGATGGCTCTTACTTGAGATTGAAGAATATCTCTTTGGGTTACACCTTGCCAAAGCAGTTGACCCAGAAACTCTCTATCAGCCGCTTGCGCTTCTACGTGATGGCAGAAAACCTCATCACATGGACCAAGTACTGGGGCTTCGACCCAGAGATTTCATCAGGTGGTACCTCTCTCGGTGTAGACTATGGTGTATATCCACAGGCTCGCACCTATACCATCGGTTTCAATCTTTCATTCTAACATCAATAACCTCTTAAAACATTGACAATTATGAAAACAAAGAGATATATAGCTTTTGGTATGTTGGCAGCCAGCATCACATTGGTAACCACATCCTGCAGCGATAGCTTTCTAGAGGTGGAGAACCCATCAGGTGAAAACCTCGAAGAATATTATACCACAGATGCCCACATCAATGAGGCTCTGAATGCGGCTTACGATCCTACCCATTGGCCAGACTGGGCTTTGGGACAGTATAATGCCCTCAATATTGATGCCGAGATTATGGGTGATGACTTCTGGGTAGGCGGTTCTAACAAAACCGATAGGCAGGAATGGCACATGCTTTCTAACTATGAGGCAAATTCCAGCAATACCCTTAGCTCACTTTGGACAGTGGACTATTCTGGCATCAAGCGTTGCAATGACCTCTTGAAGTACTTGGGTTGGGCAGAGGCTAACCTCACCGCTGTTAACAAGGCATCTTACGAAATGCAGGGCAGAGCCCTCCGTGTGTATTACTACAATAACTTGTGGCACTACTTCGGAAACATTCCTTTCTATTTGGAAAACCTCTCTTCTCCATATACCGCTCCTCAGTTGAGCGCTGATGAGGTATACAACAACTTGATTACTGAGTTGGAGTCAGTCATCAACTCTAATGTATTGCCTATGCGTTGGGATGATGTCAATTGTGGCAGAATGTCACAGGCGATGTGCTATATGATGTATGCCGAGATGGTGATGTATCAGAAAGATACTTCCCGTTATGCCACGGCATTGCAGTATATGCAGGAAATCATCAACGACAAGAATGAGTATGGTATCATGGACGACTTTGCTTCTATCTGGAAGAACAGTGGCGAATGGTGCAAGGAGAGCATCTGGGAGGTGAACTATGAGATAGGTTTCAGTGAGCGTTCTTGGAGCAATCCACAAGGTATTGGTGGAACTGTACTTCCTACCTTGATTTCTCCAAACTCATGGCCTGGTGGCGAGGGCTGGGACGCAGGTGCTAACGGCTGGGGATTCATGCCTGTTAGAACTGAGACTTATAATATGTTCGCATCTAATGACAAACGTCGTGATGCAACCGTTTGGGATTGCCGTGGTGTAGAATATACCAAGCGTTATCAAGACACAGGCTTCTGGCTAGGTAAGTATCGTCCATATACAGAGAATAATGCTACTTCTGGTGATAAGGACTTGAACTACAACAATAATCTCCGTGTGTATCGTGTAGCTGAGGCTTACCTCAATGCAGCAGAGTTGTTGCTTGAGACTGGTGGAGATGCAACCCAGGCTAAGGATTACGTGAATGTTATTCGTCGCCGTGCCGGCATTGCAGAACTTGGTGCAGTGACAGTGGACGATGTCATCAACGAGCGCCATTTGGAGTTCGTAGGTGAGGGCAAGCGTTACTTCGACTTGGTTCGTACAGGCAAGGCTGCCAGCGTATTGGTACCAGATGAGTATGGCTATCGTACCAATTCTTGGACAGAATCTAAGAAGTATATCCCAATTGCTCAGGCTGAGCTTGACTCAGACCCAGCATTGGTACAAAACAATTACTAATACATTAAAATGGTAACGAATATGAAAAAGATATTATATCATTCAGCATTTGCATTCCTAGCAGTCTTTCTGCTAGGAGCATGCTCCCCAGAAGATTTTAGCGGTGCCAATGGCGAATTGCCTAACATTGCAGATTATGCTGACAACTTCAATATCAGTGTTGATCAAGACATCAATACAGCTAATTTCAGTTTTAACTCAGCAGAGGGCATCACCCCAGTTTGGGTAATTGATGGTGCTTATTCTTCAGACTATACATTGAGCAAGTATTATCGCAAGAAGGGTACTTATGATGTGGAATGCTTTGTGAAGAATCGCAATGGTATCAGCAAGGAGTCTGTGAAGAAGCAATTCAATATCGAAAAGACTAAGATGAATGGCTTCGCAGGTTTCGTAGAGGATAGTGAGTTTAATCTCTTCAAGAAAATTACCTTCCCTGAAAAACCTTCTGCTGGCTATTATGCTCCAGGATGGAGCCAAATTGCTGACCCGGTTTGTAGCTACAGCAAGGGATGCTATACATTGAAGCTCCCTGAGGCAACTACCGAGCGTTGGCAAGCTCAGGTTCCTTTCACCAACTTAGGTATCTCTACTTCTGCCGACAAGCACTACGATTTCTCTGTCATCTTGACATCAAACTTGGGTCATGGTGGTGTGAAGGTTAAGCTCTGCCAAACAGACGATGATAAAGCTATCTTGATGGAAAAAGAAATAAAGTTGGAGGCAGGTGAACCAAAATGTCTCTTCGGCTCTGACCTCGACGGTGTGGACATCTCAAACTTGAAGATTGTCTTCGATTTTGGTGGCAACAAAGCTGGCGATGAAATCATGATAGAGAGTCTTGTATTGAAAGACCATGCCAATGATGACGGAACGGAAGTACCAGAGGAAATCAAGGTGCCTTTCGATTACAATACAGCAGGAAATCTTTGGAAGGCTGTGGATGAGGCTCAATCGTTTGTAAATACCAATTGGTTTGGCGATGCAGGTTGGGGAGCTATAGATTGTTCTCCGGTTATCACCCATAAGGGCAGTAAGCATACAATTGTTATCCCAGTTGAAACTCCAGCTGAACAATGGCATGCACAGTGGGCATTAACAGAGGCTCCTATATCTATTAAGATGGGCCAGAAGGTGGATTTCTCTTGCAAGGTTACTACTACAGCTAAGTTGCCTTTAGCAACATTTAAGTTGTGTGACACAGGTAATGATGACAGCTATTTGTTTGCTGATATGTATCAGAACGTTAATGGTGAATATGTGGTTCGTTATGACAATGCGACTATCCAAGGTAGTAAGGCAGGTGATATGGAGAAAGTGAAGCTTGTTATGGACTTCGCTGGCGCACCTGTTGATACAGAGATTACCATTAGTGATATTGTTTTGATTGTGAAATAGGCTTTAGGTTTTATAGGTTTATATAGAATTATACAGGGACTGCTCCTATGAATAAGTAGGAGTGGCTCCCTTTCTAAATTTTAAATGACATGAAATTCTTGAAAATATTTTCCTTCCTCCTTTCGTTCATGCTGATTTCTTGCAGCAGTAGTTCGTCTGACGTCAATGGAGAGATAACGATATCCTGCTCTCCTACGAGCATCGATGTTCCTGCCAAAGGCGGTACTTATAAAATCATGGTAGTGGCTTCTGAAGGAGGCTGGGAGGCGAGAGCATCCTTCCCTGGAGAAGGTCCTACGACAAATGTATACCCTTGGTTCAAAGTGAGTGCCAGTGGTAATAGCAAAGCTATGGGTATGGTAACTGTAGATGTGGAAGAGAATAAATCGTCTGTAGCTCTTGACGGAAGTGTCGAGATTTCATTAGAGGATAAGAAGGTATCGGTGCCAGTGCATCAGGCAGGAAAACAGGTTACTCCTATTGAAGGGGGCGAAATGGTGATTCCGGAAGGTTACAAACTGGTCTGGAATGATGAATTTAATGAAGGCTCTGAATTGAATAGTACCAACTGGCGCCATGAGGTGCAGAAATCGGGCTGGGTAAATAATGAACTTCAGAATTATGTGAATGGCTCTGCTGATGGCAAACGCGTAACAGAAATTGCTGATAACCGGCTTTACATCAACTGTTTCAAGGGCAGCGACGGCAAAATTTATTCGGGTCGTGTATATGCCCACGAAAGTCTGGGCTGGCTTTACGGTATCTTCGAAGTGCGCATCAAATTGCCTAAGGGTAAGGGCACATGGCCTGCTTTCTGGATGATGCCTTGCAACAATGATTTCGGAGCAAATCCTTGGCCTAAATGTGGCGAGATTGATATTATGGAAGAGGTTGGCGTTAATCCTAACTATACTTCTTCGTCGCTCCATACTGAGAAGTTTAATCACGTGATGGGAACCCAGATTACTAAGGAACGCCAGACTGCGGGTGCTGAAGACGGTTTCCACGTTTATCGCCTGGAGTGGACTCCTGATTATATCAAGACCTATGTGGATGGTAAGGAACTGCTCAATTTCAACAATGATGGTAAAAATGATGTGGGTTCATGGCCTTTCAATAAACCATTCTATGTTATCCTCAACCTGGCTTGGGGCGGTGATTGGGGCGGCATGAAGGGTGTTGACGAAAGCGCCCTCCCAGTTCAGATGGAAGTGGATTACGTGAGAGTATTCCAGAAAAAATAAAGTGAAACGCTGATTGGTTAAACAGCAAAAAAAGGCAGCTGCAAGCATTTTCACAATGCTTACAGCTGCCATTTCTGTATAATATATATGGAAACTTCTTATTTCAATTCTCTCAAATTTTCAGAAAGCCTCGCTTGTTAAGCGAAGTTCTTCATGTTTGTTCTTGCACCGTATTCAGCGCATCCAGCAACAATCATTGCTAAAATCATTCCTAATACCATCATAATCTTATCCTTTCTCTATATTTATCTGTTATCCAATCTTTACCTTATCAGAAGCTTTATTTGGAAGCATCCTAAGATGCCTCTCAAAGCTTGTTTACTTGCCGAGACTAATCTTCTTGTTTACATTTACAACCTCTGCAAAAAGAGCAGCTACAACTGCTAATGTCATTCCTAATACCATCATAATCGTTATCCTTTCTTTACTTTATTATTCGTTATTTATCTTTTCGAGTGCAAAGGTAATGCCTTTTTGTGTACGCACACAATTTTTTAGTCGGAAAATGCAGAAAAGGCTTGATTTCTTGATTTTCATCAAATCTTGTCATGCCAAATGGAGCATAATGGTATATCTTCTTGCAAAGTTGATAGTTCAAGAAAGTTTTTCGCTGTTTATTTATTGAGTTTCATTAATAATGTGTATCTTTGCAATGTTAATTGGAATTTACTTTTTAATCATGAAAGCATTTACATATATCAAGCAAGGAGAGTTTGGCTTCACGGAAAAGAAAAAGCCAACGTTGATAGACTCGCATGATGCCATCGTGCGAGTAACGCTGAGTAGCATCTGCACAAGCGACCTTCATATCAAGCATGGTTCTGTTCCTCGTGCCGTACCGGGAATTACGGTCGGACATGAGATGGTAGGTGTCGTGGAGGAAGTGGGGGAGCAGGTTACCCACGTTAAACCGGGTGACAGGGTGACCGTGAATGTGGAAACCTTCTGCGGAGATTGCTACTATTGCAAGCATGGTTACGTGAACAACTGTACTTCTCCACATGGCGGATGGGCTTTGGGATGCAGAATCGATGGCGGACAGACGGAATACGTGAGGGTTCCGTATGCTACCACGGGACTGAACAGAATTCCGGATTCGGTGAGCGATGAACAGGCTCTCTTCGTAGGTGACATTCTTGCCACTGGATTCTGGGCGACGAGAATCTCTGAAATTACCGAAGAGGATACAGTTCTGATCATTGGTGCCGGACCAACGGGTATCTGTTGTTTGCTCTGTACCCTGCTCAAGAAACCACGTACCATCATTGTTTGCGAGAAGTCACAGGCCAGAAGGGAATTCATTCTGGAGCATTATCCGCAAGTGATGGTTGTAGAACCTGATGATTGTGAAGCTTTTGTCTTGCGTCATAGCCAGCATGGAGGAGCCGATGTGGTGATGGAAGTAGCAGGTGGGCAGAATACATTCCAGCTTGCCTGGAAGTGTGCCCGTCCTAATGCCATCGTCACCATTGTCGCCATGTATGACAAGCCGCAGATTCTTCCACTTCCTGATATGTATGGCAAGAACCTTATTTTCAAGACGGGAGGTGTTGATGGTTGTGACTGCGAGGAAATTCTGAGCTTAATAGCTCAGGGAAAGATAGATACCACCCCTCTGATTACTCATCGTTTCCCGCTTTCAAAAATAGAGCAGGCATACGATGTTTTCGAGAACCGAAAGGATGGTGTCATCAAGGTGGCGATATTTCAGATATAATCTTCTCTTCCTATTTTACTTCAACCCCGAGTGGAGTTTTCAGCGCATCCAGGTATTCCTTGATGCGAATCTGCCATTCGGCGTAGCTCTTCACATCATATTTGCTCCATGCTGCACCGAAGTAATAGCTGTATTTCTCCTGGTTCTTCAAGCCGCGCTTCAAGCCCAGGGCATGACCGGTGGCGCCGTCGTGCTTCTTGTCGAAGAGCTGGTAGTAAGTGTTGTCGATGCCCTCAGGGAAGAGTACACCCACGAAAACCTGCGAGTTGTTCACCTCGATGTTATCGGTAGGGTCGGCATAGCTTACGTAATCCTTGGCAAAGGTCTTGCTCTCGGTATCTTCCTCATGGATAGGGAAACCGGTGGCGAAATCGGTGGCATGGGTCAAGCCATCATACCAAACGGTCATCTTGTTGAAGTTGCTGCCCTTGTCGAGCGAGATGATGCGATGCTCCACCACGTTCTTCATATCGCCCACGGTAGATGGGTTATAAGTCAGTTCTACGGTGAAGCGGAGCGGACCGTTATCCAGAATTCTGTAATCCTTGTAGCAGTAAGGCAGCACCTGGTTTTTACCCACCATCAGGCTTGGTGCACCCAATCCCAGTGTAGCACCCACGCGATAAGGGTCGAGGCCGTTGCCATGGTCAAGATGGAAGGAAGTGAGGATATCCACCTCGTTTGATTCTGCCTGAAGGACCTTGATTTGCTTGGCAAGGGCTGCTGCTTTTGCTTTGTTCTTCTCTGACTTCTCCTGCTTCTGCAGAGCTCTTACCTTGGCATCAATCTTGTCACCCTTGATATTTCCGTTCATATCCTTTACGTATCGCTCGTAAACCACGGTGTCGGGGGTATTCTTCACCCATACATCGGTGCCGAAGGAGCGTTCGCCGGTGCGCTGCAGGGCAGGGCCATATACACGATAGGCGCATCTGTCGTTTTCCCAGGCGATATCATCCTTTCTTATCTTATAGAGAGCACCGGTAGCCCATACCTTCTGCTGGTAAGGTTTGCCGATGGTTACGTAGTAGGTGGCGGAACCGTTAGGGCGCACGCTGGCATCGATGAGCAGATAGCCATCGTGGGTAATCTGCGAACCAATCTGCTGTCCGCGCTTATTCTTCACGATGTAGGTCTCGCCCTTTTTAGGGGCTGCATTGCCCAGTTTTGCCTTCACCTCGTTCATGCTCAGAGAGATAAGCTCCGTGCGGGAGGTGGAAGTAGGGTTGTTCACCACGATGGTGGCTTGTTGAGCATGGCAGTAGTTAGAACCTGCCAATGCCAGGAGCATCATCAGGCTTCTGACCGTGATGACCTTCATCATTTTTCCATGATTTTTTTTCATTTGATTTGTTTATTTTATAAATACGAATGAATAGTTGCTGATACTTAATAAAGATTTCTCGCAGATTTCATAGAAACCTGCGAGAAATGCCTTTTTATTCTTCTATAATAGAAACCTGCATGCTTATATCCTCCTTAGGTCTATCTCCACGCATGGTTTCGCAGTTCTGAATCTTCTCTACCACATCAAGGCCTTCCTCCACCTCGCCAAACACGGTGTATTGGTTGTCGAGGAATGGGGTGCCGCCCACCTCGGTGTACGCCTTCTGCTGCTCCTCGGTAAACTTAGGATAACCCTGCTCCTTGCAGCGCTTCTTGGTTTCATCCACCAGTTCATCCTGCAGCTTCATCAAGCCCTCGCGGTCGCGGTTGCGTCGGAAGTTCATAATCTCATCATGATGCTCCTTGGCAAGCTGGTTGAAAATGTTCTGCTCCATCTGCATGCCCATCTGCTTCTCCATCTGCTTCAGCTCGTTCTGCTTGTAGGTCTTTCCCCAGACGATATAGAACTGGCTGCCGCTGCTCTCACGCTCAGGGTTCACTTCATCTCCCAAGCGGGCAGCGCTCAGGGCACCGCGCTTGTGGAAGAGCTGTGGATAAACGAACTCGGCAGGGATGGTGTAGTCAGGTCCGCCCGTGCCCAGCATCTTGCCCTTGGGAGCACCCTTGCTGTCAGGGTCGCCGCCCTGAATCATGAAATCCTTGATGACACGATGGAAGAGTGTGCCATCGAAATATCCCTCCTTTGCCAACTTCAGGAAGTTGGCACGATGCTGAGGAGTCTCGTCGTAGAGGCGCACTTTGATGTCGCCCTCTGTAGTCTTAATCAATACTTTAGCCATATTTTCTTTCTGTTTCTATTTTTCTTTAGATTTTTCCCATTCGTTCCATTCTTTCATTGCTTCTTGCCAGTCGGTTTGCTCACCGCTGGCTACGGCTTCCTTCTGCTTCTCTGCCTCATCGCGAGCCTTGTCTCTGGCACGTTTAGCCTTCATTGCCTCGATGGTGGCATCGTCGAGAATCTGGATGGCGCCACGCTTGATGGCATCCTGCAGTTCCTCCTCGCCGAAAGCCTTGCCCGGCTCATTGAAGTCAGAGATGTTGAATTCATAATCCACGCGAAGGTCGTGGCGAATCAATTTCTGTTGCAAACGGTTGCCTGCGTTCTTGAGGCGCAGCAACTTTCCGATTTCCTTAATTTCTCCTGCTGAGTATTTGTTTCTTCCCATTAATTATTTATTAATATTATATTTCTTTCTTTTTTATTTCCAGCGTTTCGGCGTTTCACCTATATTTCCGCCCTTACTTCCACGCCTTCTTCTGGTTCAGCTCTATCAATCTGTCGAATTCGAAATCCGCCTTGATCTTATCCAGAATTCTCTTCACCACGATATTCATCACGCTGCCCTTGCTATAGTTAGCCGTACACATGAAGTTCACGCGGCCCTCCTTCACCAGCTGGCATGCCATCGCCTCCTTCTCGGGCGTATCGTATACGGCGATGGCATGACCGCCATGCTCCTTCACCATCTTCATGCAAGGCACGTCGGTTTCTCCATCTCCGAAGTAAATCATTCTCGGAAAGGGGATAGGGCGCTTGCTGTCGGGGATAAACTGGTTCACCCTCCGGTTGTCGCTCACCTGCCTGATGCCCTTGTTAATCTTGAAGAGAAACTGCGTCTTGGTGGTGTAATCCACGGCAACGGCTGGCCAGTAGGCGATGCCATCATCGTCATAGAGAAACGAGCAGGCATAGATATTCTCGAATTCCTGGGCGATGGGGGTGCCCTCTATCATCTCCTTCAATCCCGAAGAATTGATGTAGTGCCTGATGTCGAGGCCGATGCTCGCACCATATTCGTTGATAAACGAGAACCATTGCTTCACGCCACGGAAGAGCTCCACGTTCTTGCCGAAACTCTGAAAGGATTCGCGGGTGAGCGAGATATTGTTCTTCTTGGCTTCATCGAGCATCAGGAACATGTAGGTCAAGATGCCGTTGGCATCCTTACCCTCTGCCAGTTTTCTGTTCCTATCCCAGAATTCCTCCTTGGTCTTTCCCGTTGCCTGGATGAATCCGAACTCCTGCATGTTGCCTGGCGACAGCGTTCCGTCGAAATCGTATACCAGTGCCACCTGTGGTCTTTTTTTTGCCATATCCCGTTTCCTTTCTTCTTTTATTTATTATATCTTTTCTTGATAGAGCTTCTTAATAGAGCTTCTTAATAAAGCTTCTTTTATAAAGCTTCTTAATAAAGTTTCCGCCCTTTCATAACCTGCAAATATACATATTTTTCAGCAAATGGGCAATAACTGAATCTATAAAAAATCATAAAGACACGAAAAAAGGCGTGAAAAACTCATTTTCAGAGTCTTACACGCCTTTTATCTTTATGCTAATCTAATAACTTCTCTATGATGAGAGGATTACTTAACCTCCTCGAAATCTGCGTCCTGTACATCCTGAGCGCCATCATTGCCACCCTGTGCCTGCTGACCGCCCTGTGCGCCCTGAGGACCTGCCTGCTGACCGCCCTGGTACATCTGCTGAGAAGCTGCCTGCATCACGGTGTTCAAGTTGTTGATAGCTGAATCGATGGCTGCAACATCACCTGCCTTGTGAGCATCCTTCAACTGCTGCAAAGCCTGCTCGATGCCTGGCTTCTTGTCTGCAGGAATCTTATCACCGTTATCCTTCAAGAAGTTCTCGGTGGAGAAGATCATGCTGTCTGCCTGGTTCATCTTGTCAATCTTCTCGCGCTCAGCCTTATCAGCAGCAGCGTTCT
>OQVP01000703.1_pt1 | contig 12625 bp, 12 predicted proteins | sample 1691541 | NCBI WGS metagenome assembly OQVP01 (sample SAMN03418258, study PRJEB22391) | human gut metagenome | biome: human-gut; feature: organic feature; material: feces | host: Homo sapiens | place: Tanzania | collected 2013-01 | reverse complement strand
AAGATGGTAGAGTGGTATAAAATCCCTCTCTCTCCGCAAAGTCCTGAGACAATTTTGCATCGTATAACATTACCGCACAGATTGCCGATTGCGTAGGTTTGATGTCGAAACCTGCAGCCTTCATTTTCTCAACAAAATATGCAGTGTTGTTGTGCAATTTGTCTTGAAGTTCGTTTGTCTTGTCGATAAGGTTGAACATCTCTATTGCAGCACCTGCAACCATAGGAGGAATGGAGTTTGAGAACAAATAAGGTCTCGAACGTTGACGCAACATCTCTATTATTTCTTTTTTACCCGTTGTAAATCCGCCGACAGCTCCTCCGAAGGCTTTACCCAATGTTCCTGTCAATATCTCGACTTTGCCTCTCAAATTGTATTGCTCCGTTGTTCCTCGTCCGGTCTTGCCGACAACACCGGCAGAGTGGCTCTCGTCAACCATAACCATGGCATCATACTTTTGAGCAAGCTCGTAAATCTTATCCAAAGGAGCAACATTACCGTCCATAGAGAACACGCCGTCCGTACAAATCAAACGGAAACGGCATTTTTGAGCCTCTTTAAGTTGTGCTTCCAAATCTTCCATATCTGCATTGGCATAACGGAAACGTTGAGCCTTGCAAAGTCTCACACCGTCTATGATGGAAGCGTGGTTCAAAGCGTCTGAAATGATAGCATCATCAGGTCCCAACAATGGTTCAAACACTCCGCCGTTGGCATCGAAGCATGCTGCATAAAGAATGGTATCTTCCGTTCCGAAGAAGTCGGAAATTTTCTTTTCAAGTTCCTTGTGCAAATCGCCTGTTCCGCAAATGAAACGTACGGAACTCATTCCGTAGCCTCTTTCGTCCATCGCTTTCTTTGCTGCTTTAATAAGAACCTTGCTATCAGCCAATCCCAAATAGTTATTGGCACAGAAGTTCAACACATCACCTGCTTCGGCAGTCTTGATTGCAGCCGATTGCGGAGTTATTATCACTCTTTCGTTCTTATAAAGACCGGCATCTTTTATGCCCTGTATCTCCTCTTGAAGATACTTTTGAAATTTGTTGTACATATTATCAATACTTTTAATCTGATACTTATTTCGCTCGTTTACCGAACTGCAAAGATACGATTTTATTGCAGAAGCAACAACGCAAAAGCGTTTTTTCTGCATGCCGACACATAATTTTTCAACCGACTTCCCATTCTGCGAAAACCACTCGGCCAAGCCTCCGCAACCAAAGGGCGTTCCACAAAATTAAAAGGGCGAAAGAATTTCGTGAAAGGGCGGTTTATATTTGCGAATTGATTTTGTGGTTCGGGCTTTTTTTACGACCTTTGCAAAATATTATTGACTAATAAAATCGATTTTGGAGATGAAACAGCTAATCGAATGTGTACCCAATATTTCAGAGGGTAGAGATATGAATATCATCAACCAGGTTGTTGCCGAGGTTGAAAAGGTGGACGGTGTCAAACTTCTTGATGTCGATCCGGGTGCTTCGACAAACAGAACGGTCATCACCTTTGTGGGTGAGCCTGAGAATGTTTGCGAGGCGGCTTTCCGCTTGGTGAAAAAAGCCCAAGAGCTTATAGATATGAGAAATCATCATGGCGACCACCCGCGTTTCGGTGCAACGGATGTTTGTCCGCTTATTCCGGTTGCCGACATCAGCATGGAGGAAGTGGTGAAATATGCAAGAGGTTTGGGCGAAAGGATAGGCAAAGAGCTTGAAATCCCTGTTTATTGCTACGAGTCGGCTGCCTTTGAGCCGAAGAGAAAGAACCTTGCTTCTTGTCGTCAGGGCGAATACGAGGGTTTGAGTGCCAGAGTCGTTACGGAGGATTGGAAACCGGACTTCGGACCTGCCGCATGGTGCGAAAAGGTGGCAAAGAGCGGTGCTACCGCTGTGGGTGCAAGGGATTTCCTTTTGGCGGTTAACTACAATCTTAACACCACTTCGACAAGAAGAGCCAATGCCATTGCGTTCGATGTTCGTGAAAAGGGTCGTCCGCAAAGAGAAGGCGGCAAACCTAACGGCAAACCGATGAAAGATGCAAACGGAAAGACGATAATGATTCCGGGAACTTTGAAAGGTACCAAGGCGATAGGCTGGTTCATAGAGGAATACGGCATTGCTCAGGTTTCAATGAACATCACCGATGCCAATGTCTCTCCTTTGCATATCTGCTTCGATGAGGTATGTGCCAAAGCTGCTGCAAGAGGGGTGAGGGTTACCGGTGTGGAAATCGTGGGTCTCGTTCCTAAGAAAACACTCATAGATGCAGGAAAATATTATCTTGCAAAACAAGAGCGTTCCTTGGGTGTAGATGAGGCAGAGTTGATAAAGATTGCCGTAAAGTCCATGGGATTGGACGATTTGAAGCCTTTCAATCCGCAAGAGAAGGTTATAGAATACATGATAGAGGACAAGAATGCAAAGAAACTTGTCGATATGAGCTGCACAGGCTTTGCCAATGAGACGGCTTCCGAAAGCCCTGCTCCGGGAGGCGGAAGCATATCTGCTTATATGGGTGCTTTGGGTGCTGCATTGGGAACAATGGTTGCCAATCTCTCGTCTCACAAAGCAGGTTGGGACGAAAGATGGGAAGAGTTCTCCAAGGTAGCCGAAAAAGGTCAGGCTGTAAAGGACGAATTGTTGTTCTTGGTAGATGAGGACACTCATTCGTTCAACCTTATCATGGAAGCTTTCGGCTTGCCTAAGAAGACAGACGAGGACAAAGCCAAGAGAACGGAGGCAATTCAAGCTGCAACGAAATATGCCATAGAGGTACCGTACAGAACGCTTTGCAAATCATTTGAGGTGTTCGATATATGCAAGGCAATGGTGGAGACGGGAAATCCTAATTCCGTTACAGATGCAGCTGTCGGCATTCTATGTGCAAGGGCTGCCTGCATAGGTGCTTTCATGAACATGCAAATAAATTGTGCAAGCCTTAACGATAAAGCTTTCGTCAAAGACATCATCGCAAAAGGACAGGCAATAGTCGATAAAGCCGAAGCAATAGAAAAAGAGTTCACTGCAAGGGTTTTGAAGCAGATTTCCGAGTAAGGTAATCAAGCAGAGTAAAAAACTGTTATTTTTTTCATTTTTTTTGTACGAGGGAGGCGGAGCGGTAATCTGCCTCCTTATTTTCTTTAAGCGGAGAAAAGTAAGAAGGATATGTCAACATTCAATGAATTTCTTGGAGAAAGGGTGTTCTCCCTCTCGGAAGTGGCAGCGAGTATCAGGCGGACGCTGAACGAACGCTATACTTCCTTTTTCTGGGTCAGGGCGGAAATGCTCAAATTGAACTATTATCCTTACAGCGGTCATGCTTTCCCCGATTTGATTGAAAAGACGGAAGACAGGATAAGCACTCAAATGCGTTCTGTCATCTGGAAGGCTGATTTGAAACGAATACGCGAGAAGTTCATCGCCTGTTCGCTCGGAGACTTATGCGATGGGATAAACGTCTTGTGCCGTGTCTGCATAATGTTTGACGAGTTCTATGGTTTGAGTCTGAGAATAACGGATATAGACACCAATTACACATTGGGAGAATTGGAAAAGGAAAAACGCCTGTGTATGGAACGTTTGCAGAAAGAGGGTTTGTTCGATTTGAACAAAAGCCGCAGGCTTTCTTTTCTGCCGAAGAGTTTGGCTGTCATATCGGTTACAAGCAGCAAGGGCTACCATGATTTTCTCAATGTTCTGAATGCTTACGCTCCGAAATACAAAATCTCCCACTATCTCTTCACCTCACTTCTGCAAGGCGAAGGGGCGGTCGGCGATATGCTCGATATATTCGACAAAATCAATATTGTAAGCGACCTCTTCGATGCCGTACTTATCATAAGAGGCGGAGGGGGCGATGCGGGCTTGAGTTGTTATAACGATTATCGTCTTTGCCGGGCAATAAGCCTTTGTCCGCTGCCCGTACTGACCGGAATAGGGCATGCGACCAACCTTACCGTTGCCGAGCAAACTTCTTGGCATAACGGCATAACTCCGACAGACTTGGCAGACTACATAATTTCATTCTATAAACAGGCGGAACAAAACATCAAAGAGGCAGAAAACCTATTGACGATGAGAACCCGCAACAGACTTGAGGCGGAAAAAGAGAAAATCCGCATGAACGAGAAGTACATCAGCCTGCTCCGACCTGCCCTTCTGCTGCAAAAGGGTTACACACTGACCTATCACAACGACAAACTCCTCACAGACAAGCCGGATTTGAAGAGTGGCGAGAGGATAAAGACGAGATTTCATGACGGAGAACTCATTTCCGTAATCCCATAAAAAGAAAGGAAACACATGGAAAGCACAAAACCGAAGAATTACGAAGAGGCGTATGAGGAATTGAAGCAAATCATAGCATGTTTGGAAAACAGCGAAACCAAGATAGACGAATTGGAGCTGAAAATCAAGCGTGCAGAGGAACTCATCGGCTTTTGCAAACAAAAACTGCAGGAAGTGGAGGACAAAACCGAAGAACTTCTCCGCCGTCTCGAACAAACAGAGGAGCAGTAAAGCCTGTTTGTTAAGTCGTTTATTAACAATAGAATATCGAAAGGCCGAAAGGATTTTACGAAAGGCCGGAAAGATTTTTTCTTTCGGCGATGTAATTTGAATAAAAAGGCGTTTTATTGCAGCGGCTTCGGTATAGAGGGAAAGGATTTCCACAATAGGCAGCAAAATATTTTGTTGCAATCCGATTTTTTCATACCTTTGCCCACCGATACGAACCAAGAAGAAAGGAGGACTCCGATAAAGGAAAAGATATAGTCGTAAACTTATATTTCAAAGACATATAAAAGCGTTTTTGCATGCTTTGGCAATATGAAACCTCGAAAATTTCATTTAATTTCTCCAAAGAAGTAATGCGTAAACGCTCACGATGATTTCGTGGGCTTTACTTATTTGGAGAATCAGGTAGTTTCGAGGACCTCATATTGCGATAAGAAAAAAGTCCCACGTTTTTTTGTGTCTCTAAACAAGCAAAACAATAAAACTGTCTTGGGACGGGCAAACAAAAAAAAGAAATCGAAATGAGAAAATTCATCACTTTAATTGCAATGATCGTGCTTGCCGCAGGGCTGCATGCACAAAATGAGGTTACAAAATTCTTAGGCATTCCCGTTGACGGAACAAAATCCGAAATGATTCAAAAACTCAAAGCAAAAGGCTTTACATACAATCAGAAAGAAGACCTTTTGGAAGGAGAGTTTAACGGAGAAAAAGTATTTATTGCTGTTCAAACAAACAATAATAAGGTTTGGCGAATAGCCGTTTTAGATAAAAGATTCAGAGATGAAACCAAAATACGGATAAGATTCAACAATCTTTTGTCGCAATTTGAGAACAATTCCAAGTATGCTTCATATGAATCCAACGCAATGCTTGAAGACGATGAGAACATCAGCTATGGTATAACAGTAAAGAAAAAGCAATATGAGGCTGATTTCGTTCAAAAGCAAGCAGATGGTTCAATAAATATGAATAACATAGTTTGGTTTACAATTAGCTATATATCATACAATGAATATGGTATCGCATTGTACTATGAAAACCATAATAATAAAGCCAATGGCGATGATTTGTAGTCGGGATTGGTAAACGGGAAAAAAAGAAAAGCACTTCGTTGATAGCGAAGTGCTTTTTGCTTTATATGATTGGGTGTTTGGATTTGGGTTTTGTCATGTTCAGCCTTGGGAATGGCTTCTTTTGAATTCGGAAATCATGATGGCTGTTGCTATGGCGGCATTAAGGCTTTCGGGTTTGTCGCCTCGGTTGAAGCGTGGTATGGAAAGAGGTTTGCGAATATATGAACGGATTTGCGGACTTATGCCATGCGATTCGCTGCCTATGATAAGGATTGCATGGGTGGGCAAGGCTTGGGAATAGATATTGCTTCCCTCTTCCACCAATGAGCCATAAACAGGATAATCGGCAGGGAGTGTTTGCAGAAAGGCTTCAAGCTCGGTGTATTCCGGCTGTACTCTGAATATGGAACCCATGGTCGATTGGACGGTTTTGGGATTGAATATATCGACGCTGTCTTCGGAGCAGATTATTCTGTCGATGGCATACCAGTCTGCAAGACGTACGATGGTACCAAGGTTGCCCGGGTCTTTTATTCCGTCGAGCATAAGCGTCAAGCCTTGCAAGGGCTTGTTTGCTTGGAGTTCGGGACGCTTTACAAGACAATAGACTTTGTTGGGAGTGGATAGGAGACTGATTTTTTGCAGTTCTTCTTCCGTTATTTCGTTTATGAGAGAATGATTATGGGGGAGTATTTGTGCTGTTGCCTCTATATTTGTGTCGGATTGTTCGTTTGTGGAATGAGAAAGGATATTTTGCTTGGCGAGTTTGGCTTCAAGGGCTTTGCGATTTTCGTTCAACCATGAGTTTACGGCACAAAGAAGCAGTATTTCAAAATCCGATTGCAGGAGTTCTTCAAGCATTTTCACGCCTTCGACGATAAACAAACCGTCTTGCCTGCGATACTTGTCTTGTTTATACTTGGACAATCGTTTCAGTTCGTTTTTGGATAACATGTCGGTATTGTTTTGATACAAAAAAGGAGGTCATTCCATGGAATTGACCTCCGATTATTTTCATCTGCAATCAGATTTTATTCTGCAAATACTTCAAAGCTGATTTCAGGCTTGATGTCTTTGTAAACGGAAACTACGACTTTGTGATTTCCCACTTCCTTGATTGCGTCTCCAACGATGGATATTTTCTTTCTGTCAACATCTATGCCGAATTGTGCTTTGATTGCATCGGCTATTTGAATTGTGTTGACCGAACCGAATACGTTTCCGCTCTCGTTTTGAGCAGATGCCTCTCCTTGAAAGAAGAAAGCCATGCTTGACAAAGCCACGGCATACAATGCCGTCTTAATACTGTTTCTTTTCATAACGAACTGTTTTTTTGCATATTAGCATTATTTTAATACCGCAAAGGTATGCCAATTTATCAGAACGACCAAATAAAACCACACAAAATTTCAGTCTGTACATCTGAACTTTTATTGAAATTTTTCTTTGGCACGCTTTTTGCTTAGGAAGTAAAAATACTTGATTTACACGCATTGACAACTTTCCGTCTCGTTGCCGCTTGTCTGAAAGAAAAATATTTTTTCAAGAAATTAGAAAGCACGAAATCATATCACCTTTTCACCTCCTACACCAAGCATTTCATCGTTTCCTTACTTCTCTCATCTGCGAATAAATGAGATTATGAATAAAATCAACAACCCTCAGAAAGAAAAGTCTAACTTTTCAAGTACGAAGTAACGCTCGCTCAAATGTTTGTTGTAAATTTGCACTTGCATGTTGAATGCAGACAGCAAAATAAGAGTTGTAATTCATAAAAACAAAGAAAGATTATGTTCAGCAAAGAGACCTACATGATGCGACGCAAACAGCTCATGAAAGATGTCAAACGAGGTGTCATTCTGATACTCGGCAATGGCGACAGTCCGTTTAACTATCCTGCCAACACTTATTCGTTCCGTCAGGACAGTACATTCAGATATTTCTTCGCTCATGACTTGCAAAACCTTGTCGGAGTTATCGATATAGACGAAGGAAAGGAATATCTCTTCGGAGAAGATGTCGATATGGAAGATATAATTTGGACAGGTCCCGTTCCAAGCATACATGAGAGAGCCTTGGAAGTGGGAGTTGAAAACAGCGGCAGCATAAGCGATTTACGCAAATTCATGGATGCCGTGGTATTTGCAGGAAGAAAAGTACATTTCGTGCCGCCTTACAGAGCGGAAAACGTAAATTTTATTTCGGAACTTCTTCATATCGACCGTCATTACGTGAAGGCTTACGTCTCCGTGGAATTGATTTCAGCCTGTGTGAAACAGCGTTCCATCAAGAGCGAAGAAGAAATAGCAGAAATCGAAAAGGCCATCGCAACAGCTTACAACATGCACACCACCATGATGAAAATGGCTGCCAAAGAGGGTACTTACGAATACGAAATAGCGGGACGCATGGAGGGAGAAGCCTTGGCGGGCGGCGGTCCTGTGTCTTTCCCGATAATATTGACCACTCACGGCGAAATTCTCCACGGACACGACCACTCATTGCAGATAAAAAAAGGCAGAATGATTGTTTCCGATGCAGGTTGCGAAAATCCGCAAGGCTATTGTTCCGACATAACTCGTTCGGTTCCTGTTGGCGGAAAGTTTTCAAGTCGCCAAAAAGATATTTACGAAGCAGTACTTGCTGCACAAAGCCTTGTACCGAGTTTGATTGCTCCGGGGGTGAAATATTCAGACATTCACCTTGCTGCTGTCTCACGTTTGGCAAGCGCTCTCAAAGAATTGGGCTTGATGAAGGGCAATTTGCAAGACGCAGTTGCACAAGGAGCGATGGGGATGTTCATGCCGCACGGTCTGGGACACATGATGGGATTGGACGTTCACGACATGGAGAACTACGGGGAGAACTACGTAGGTTACGATAAGAAGAACATTCGCTCTACTCAGTTCGGATTGGCATCGCTTCGCCTTGGCAGAGAACTGCAAGAGGGTTTTGTCTTGACCAACGAGCCCGGCTGTTATTTCATTCCCGAACTCATTGACAAATGGAGAGCCGAAGGCAAATGCAAAGACTATATCAATTACGATAAAGTGGAGGAATACAAGGACTTCGGCGGCATAAGGATAGAAGATGACTTGCTTGTAACCAAAGATGGTTGCCGTTTATTGGGCAAATACATACCGAAGACGGTTGCAGAAATAGAGGAACAAATGGCATAAGCGGAAAATGCGAAAGATTTTTCTCATAATCATACTTCTGGGCGTAAATCCGCTTTACGCCCAATTTGTTTGGCAGGACAGAGTTTACTCTCCGATAATCAAAACAGTCAAATTGGAAAGCATGGATTCCCGAATGCTTGTTCCTATATTGAATATCAATCAAAGTGAAGGGCTTTTGCTTTCTTTCGATGAACTTTCGGAAGAAACACATCGCTTTGAATACACTTTCATTCATTGCAACAGCGATTGGACTGAGAGTTCCCTGCAATACTCCGACTATATTGACGGCTTTGAAACGGCAATGGTTGGAAATTTTGCTAACTCGTTCAATACTCTTCAAAGGTTTGTGCATTACGAACAATTACTTCCAAATTCCATGACACGCCTTACCAAAAGCGGAAACTACATTTTGAAAGTCTATGTCGAGGGAGAACCCGACAATGTCGTCTTCACCAAAAGATTTATGTGCATGGACAGGAAAGCGGAAGTGGCAGCAGAGGTAATGCAGGCAAGAGAGCCGGCACTGAGAACAAGATGTCAGGAAACAGATGTAAGAGTTTATGCGAATAATGACCTTTTCTACAATCCGAATGAAAGAGTGAAAGTTCTCATTCAGCAAAACGGAAGAGAAGATAATAAACGCTTTCTGCCGTTAAGCGAGAACAGAGGAAGGGAATTGGTTTACAACTTCCGACAAGAAAACATCTTTGATGGCGGAAACGTATTTCGCTCTTTTGATTTCACCTCTCTGAGACAGCGTTCCAATTTTATCGCCAATATAGACTACATAGGAGGAGAGAATATAGTGAGATTGAGAGAAGAAGTGGTAAAAGAACGTTCTCCCTTTGTGGAACAAGCCGATTTGAAAGGAGCTTATTACGTTAGAAACGACATAGACAACAATGAAGCTCTGTGCAGCGATTACGCTTGGGTTTATTTCTATTTGCCAAAACCTCTGAGCCTTGAAGGAAGCTACTATGCTGTCGGAGAATTAAGCGATTGGCGTTTCTCTCAGCAAAACAAATTCACCTTTGATAATACCTTGAACAAATACGTTCTTCGTATGCTTTTGAAACAAGGCTATTACAATTATCAGATACTTTACATTCCTAACGGTTATACGGTAGGTTCATATAAGGAAGTGGAGGGGAACCATAGCGAAACACAGAATTACTATAATATATATGTATATTACCGTGAACCCGGTAACGATTACGATTCTTTCATAGGCTTTTTGAGAGCCGAATACAAGTATTGATTTTCCGTAAAGCAGCTGCAATATATTCATTTCAAAGCCTTGAAATGTAAAATCGCAGAACAAAGTTACTACAAAAAAGTGAAATGCGGAAAGATATAGTGATAGAATTGAGTTACAAGGGTTTTAGTTGAAGTGGCGAAAATTCGTGAAGCCATTACAATCCCTGCCGAAGCCAAATCCTGACGCCGCAACGTTACTTGTTCGTAACCATGCCCGAAAATGCGACAAACGGGCACGGAGGGCGAAACAAGACACTAAGGAATAGTGAGTTACCGACAACTCACGCGAAAAATCCGGTTACGGAAAAAGATTGCGCCGTTCCTCTCCGTTTTGCGTACCGACACCGGACTCTTCACCAACTAATTTTGAAACCAAAAAATTAAGGACAATGAAGAGTACATTTTCAGTAATCTACTACCTCAAGCGTCAGGTAGTGAAAAAGGACGGGACAGTTCCCGTCATGGGACGCATCACAGTTGACGGCAGCCAAACGCAGTTCAGCTGCAAGCTGACTGTCGATCCGAAATTGTGGGACACCAAAGGTGGACGTGTCACGGGCAGAAGCACGGCGGCACTCGAAACGAACCGTATGCTTGACAAGATGCGGGTACGCATCAACAGGCACTATCAGGAAATCATGGAGCGTGATAATTTCGTCACAGCGGAGAAAGTCAAGAACGCATTTCTTGGACTGGAACACCGCCATCATACACTTATGCAGGTGTTCCGCCAGCACAACGAGGACTACGAGAAACAGGTGGAGGCAGGCATGAAAGCCAAAGGCACGCTGTTGAAGTACCGCACCGTTTACAAGCACCTGCAAGAGTTCCTCGACATCCGCTACCATGTGAAGGACATCGCCCTGAAAGAGCTTACCCCGGCTTTCATCTCCGATTTCGAGATGTTCCTGCGCACGGACAAGCACTGCTGCACCAATACCGTGTGGCTGTATGTCTGCCCGCTACGGACGATGGTTTTCATCGCCATCAACAACGAGTGGCTGACACGCGACCCGTTCCGCGAGTATGAAATCAAGAAGGAGGAAACGACACGCAGTTTCCTAACCAAAGAGGAAATACGCCTACTGATGGAAGGAAAACTGAAAAACGCCAAACAGGAACTGTACCGTGACCTCTACCTGTTCTGTGCGTTCACCGGGCTGTCATTCTCGGATATGCGCAACCTCACGGAAGAGAATATCCGCACCTACTTCGACGAACACGAGTGGATAAACATCAACCGCCAGAAAACGGGCGTGGTGTCCAACATCCGCCTGCTCGACATCGCCAACCGCATAATCGGCAAATACCGGGGACTGTGCGGGGACGGCAGGATATTTCCCGTTCCGCATTATAACACGTGCCTTGCCGGTATCCGTGCCGTCGCCAAGCGTTGCGGCATCACCAAGCATATCACGTGGCATCAGAGCCGCCACACGGCAGCCACGACGGTATTCCTCTCCAACGGCGTACCCATCGAAACCGTCAGTTCCATGCTCGGACACAAGAGCATAAAGACGACGCAGATTTACGCTAAGATAACGAAAGAGAAACTCAATCAGGACATGGAGAACCTTGTGGCAAGATTGAGCGGCATTGAGGAATTTGCAGGTTGCACCATCTAAAAAAGAGGAGCCATGAAACGTGACATAATCATCATAGATAACAAGGCGGTCAGCGTAACCGGTAACGACGTATGGATGGCCGCCACCGAAATCGCCGGACTGTTCCATACGACCGTCCCGGCAGTGAACGCCGCCATCAAAGCTGTCCGCAAGTCGGACGTGCTGAACGACTACAAGGTATGCCGTTACATGCAACTTGAAAACGGGCTGTACGCGGACGTGTACGCGCTTGAAATCATCATACCCGTCGCCTTCCGGCTGAACACCTACAACACCCACCTGTTTCGCACATGGCTGGTGGGAAAGGCACTCTCACAAGAGAAACGGCAGGCATACGTGATGTTCATACAGAACGGAAAAACTGGGTATTGCTGATTGCGCATACCCCATAAGACAAGAAACGGGCAGCACCACAAAAGGTGTCGCCCGTTTCCTTTTTCATGCCAGCGTCACTCCAGCGGCTTGCGGTAGTTCGCTTCCAGTACCTCGCGCAACCCCGTTTCCGGGTAAAGCACCTTCCCTCCCAAAAGTATGAAGGGCAACACGCGGTTGTTGCGGTATTCCTGCAAGGTGCGTCGGCTTACACGGAGCAGTTCCGCCACCTCGCCGTCCGTCAGGTAACGCTCCCCGTCCAGCGGAGGACGGTAATTCTCCAGAAATGCGGACAGCCATTTTGAGCCTTTGCGCATATCCTGCATCACAGAGGCTATCGGCTCGTCTTCCATCGTAAAAACATCGTTGTTCTCGTTTATCATAACTTCGGATTCAGTGGGTAAATAAATCAAATCATCTGCCGTGCGGATAGAGTGTACCGATAAGCGGTATCAACCGCTTTACCTCCTCCGGCTTGTAATAAAACCTGCGGTTTATCTGCGAGTAGCCGATAAGCCGCCTGTCACGCAGCGTCTGCAACGTACGCGGGCTTATTCTCAACTGCCCGCAGACCTCCTCGCCCGTGAGCCATCTTTCCA
>OQVP01000702.1_pt1 | contig 12641 bp, 8 predicted proteins | sample 1691541 | NCBI WGS metagenome assembly OQVP01 (sample SAMN03418258, study PRJEB22391) | human gut metagenome | biome: human-gut; feature: organic feature; material: feces | host: Homo sapiens | place: Tanzania | collected 2013-01 | reverse complement strand
GATCTGTCCGCCCTGCCAGGGCATTTACAGCAGGAGCAGAACCTGCTCAAGGACAAGCAAGCCGGGCTGGATGCGGAGCTGACGGAAACGGAGCAGCATATCGCCTTGCGCAGGCAACTGGAAACGGAACAGCCCAAGGCGGAGCAGATCCTGCGGCAGATGGAGGATGCGCTTGCCGGAAAGCGGGATGCCCGGAGCAGTCTGGAAGCCCAGGTACAGGCAGCAGCGGAGCAGCTGCTGGAACACACCCGGGCACTGGAGCTGGACTGCACCCTGGACATGCTTCCCAAAAAGCTGAATCTGATGCAGAAGGCATCCAGTATTTCCGCCGACAGCCTGTCCGGCAGACTCCAACGGGAGGAGCAGAACGTGGCACGGCGGCAGGAGCTGGAGCAGTCCAATCCCCGGGACGAGGCACAGCTACGGCAGATGGAATCGGATTATGCCGACGCACGGGAGCAGCTTGCACGGCTGCTGGAGCAGGCATCCACTGCCGCCAAGCAGCTAGAGGAATACAGTCAGCTACTGCCCTTTGCCGACCGGAAGGAAGCACAGGAACAGATCACCGCACTGGAGGGGGAACAGAGCCGGTTGGAGCAGCTTGCCGTACAGCGGCAGCAGGCTTATGACGCCGCCCGGGAGGCGCATGCCACAGCCCAGTCCCGGTGCCGCACCCTGGAGGAGCAGCTTGCCCAGTACCAGCAGGAGGATGTGCCCGGTCTGGAGGCACAGCTCCGACAGCTTGAACAGGACAAGCAGCAGGCAGGTCAGGAAAAGACCCGCCGGATCAGCCGGTTGGGACTGAACCGCTCTGCCAGAGATGGCATCCTCCAACAGCAGGCCCGACTGGAGAAAACCATGCAGGAGCTGCAAATGGTCAGCGGTCTTTCCAACACAGCGGCAGGCAAGCTATCCGGCAAGGAACGGGTGGCACTGGAAACCTTTGTGCAGATGCACTATTTTGACCGAATCATTCGCCGGGCAAACCGCCGGTTTTTGGTGATGTCCAGCGGGCAGTATGAATTAAAGCGGCAACAATCCGCCACGGATCTGCGGAGCCAGTCCGGGCTGGAGCTTTGCGTGGTGGATCACTACAACGGCACGGAACGCAGCGTCCGTACCCTGTCCGGCGGCGAGTCCTTTATGGCGTCCCTGTCCCTGGCGCTGGGGCTGTCGGACGAGATCCAGTCCAGTGCGGGCGGCATCCGGCTGGACACCATGTTTGTGGATGAGGGCTTTGGTTCTCTGGATGAGGAAACCCTGCAGCAGGCCATGCGTGCATTGCAAAGCCTGACGGAATCCAACCGACTGGTGGGGATCATCTCCCATGTGGGCGCACTGAAAAATCAAATTGATAAGCAGATCCTTGTGACCAAGCAGCCTGCGGGCGGAAGCCATGCGCAGGTGCAGGTATAACGCAAGCTCATTGATGCAATGATAAACAGTCGTCAGACGTGTTTTGTTCGACGTTGCAGAAACATAGCAGAATGCAGAGCTGGAATCCGCCCTGTCCTCTGCCAAAAAATAACGAAGCCCTGTGGCGTGTATATTCCAATCCCACAAACAAATACTAGAACTGCAAACAAATCTATGGGATTGCGAGGTATGAAGCAATGAAAGCCACAGGGATAGTCAGAAGAATCGATGATCTGGGACGGGTGGTCATCCCCAAGGAGATCCGCCGTACCATGCGGATCCGGGAGGGAGACCCTCTGGAGATCTACACCAGCAATGACGGAGAGGTCATTTTCAAAAAATATTCCGCCATCAACGAGATCGGCGAAAACGCCGCCCAGGTGGCGGAGATCATGCATAAGCTTGCAGGCTGCCCCACGGTGGTGTTTGACCGGGATCATGTGGTCGCAGTAGCAGGTGTGCCGAAAAAGGAATTCCACGAGCGGCGGGTGTCTCCGGCGCTGGAGGATCTGATGGAAAACCGGCGCAGCTATGCAGGCAAGCCGGAGCAGACCTTTTTCTCGGTGGAGGGCATTGACAAGAGCGCCATCGCCTGTCAGCCTATTTTCACCTCCGGAGATGTGACCGGGGCGGTGGCATTCCTGGGAGACGGCAAGTCCCCCTCGGAGCTGCAGGTGAGTCTGATTACGGCAGCCGCCCAGTTTCTTGGAAAGCAAATCGAAGCATAAAAACAAGCCAGGCGTATGCCTGGCTTGTTCTTTTGATATTCTCCAGCACACTGACAGAAGAAGGAGATATCAACATGGTCAATCCGGTACAGCCGGAAAAAGCCTCCCCACCGGGAAATCAAATCCGGCAGGGGACTTTGCAGCAATTACTAATCCAAGCGTGTTAGGAATTCTTTATCCTCCACACTTAAATTTATGATCCTCCCGTACTTCACAACCGCACTATGCCCATCTGTGACAGCTACTTCACAGGATGAACCATTGTACGTACCTAAAATGGTAAACACATACCCTTCTGTGGCATTCATATATCCTTCACTGGAAGGATAGAGTTCAACCACAAAGGACCATCCAGCTTTCACTTCCCAGATGCTTCCCTGCGGAAACGGATCCAAATATTCCTGATACTCCTGTGCAGCCTTGGCATACAAATACAGGGACTTCATCGTTGCCTGCAGCTTTTCGTCAGAGGAACTGCTGCACGCCAGCGACGCATAACTCATGGAACTGAAGGTGATGCTTGCAGATCCTATATTCACGGTCTGCTCGTTCAACAGATTTTCCGCAGAAACAGGGGTGTCCAGATAATAGTAAGTACCTTCCTTATGCGTTAAGCCATAGGCACTTGCATGCACAGAATCGTCCACATCAAAATACAAACGCACCGCTACCTGATCCCGCAACAGCAGACTCATACCGTAGTATGCAATGCCCTCCGGCAGATCACCGTCAATCCGCACCGGCTTCGCCGAAATCGTTGTGTTCCGCATCTCGTTGTCTTCCGGCACAGTAGCTGCATTTTTGTCAAAATACGCCTCTGCATAGGTGCCGTAATCCAGGGTCTTTTGCGCCAATTCCTGCGCCGCCTCGTTACTGGAATCCGCTGCAACTGTTTCCAGATATTTCGCACCGGAATAACTATGGAAATCACTGTTGGCATCACTGGTTACAAGCCGGGCGTAGATCTGCTGGTTCATCATCCGAACCGGGAAGGAGCAGGGGAAAACGTACAAGTCATCTGCATTGATTTTCGCATCGGCAACAGGGACTCGCTGGATGCTGCCATCCGGCAAAATAAACAGCATGTAGGCGTTGGCATCGCTTGCAGTTTCCGCAGTCAGATGTACTTGATAATTCAAAGTAAGCTGTTCCCCCAGAGTCATGGTGCATCCCCAAATTTGCGCACCGGCAACCTCATCCCCCTGTGTTATAAGCTCGAATGCCCTGTTGTTTTCTTCCGCATATTTTTGCGCAGTGGAGTTTTGATAGCCCATAATCACGGCGGAATCGCTAAGTGTGGTATTGTCGTCATAGATCTCACATGCCGGGTTGAGAATCGTAATCAGTTTGAGACCGGTGCAGCCGAAAAATGCATAACTACCAATGCGTGTTACACTATCCGGAATGGTAATGGAGGTTAGACTGGTACAGTCGGAAAATGCGCTGCTTCCAATACTAGTAACACTCCCCGGAATGGTGATGGAGGTTAGACTGGTACAGCCGGAAAATGTCCTGATTCCAATACTAGTAACACTCCCCGGAATGGTGACGGAGGTTAGACTAGCACAGCCAGAAAAGGCTTTCCATCCAAGGTAGGTCACACTCTCCGGAATGGTGATAGAGGTAAGACTGGTACAGCTTTCAAACGCACTTTCGCCAATGCTTGTTACATCCTCTGGTATGGTGATAGAGGTAAGACTGGTACAGCCGAAAAAAGCCTTCCAACCAATACTGACCACACCGTATGGAATGGTGATGGAGGTAAGGCTGGTACAGCCGTCAAACACAAAGTCGCCAATGCTTGTCACACCCTCCGGAATTGTAATGGATGTAAGACTAGTGCAACCGTCGAATGCGTTTTTACCAATGCTTGTCACACTCTCCGGAATGGTGATGGAGGTTAGACTGGCACAGTCAGAGTCAGAAAAAGCCCCGCCACCGATCTCGGTTACCGGATATCCATCAATTTCACTCGGAATCTCAATGGACGCTTCAGAACCGGTGTACCCGTCTATGATTGCTGCACCATCGTTGATTCGGTAGTGCAGTCCGTTCGCCAGCGTTCCATCCTCCGCATAAGCCGTTATACTTGTCAGCAGGGGCTTCACACCCTCTGCCAGGGGGTACGCACCAGCGCTCCACAGCAGGGCGGCGCAGATGGCTGCACTTTGCATTCGTTTTACATGTTTGTTCATATTCTGAACACACTCCTTTCTTTTTACTTCATAACTGGCAATTCGTTCTCATCCGGGTCAAAAGGATCGCTGGTGGTAATAATGTCTTCACAGGAAAACGCAACGATCTCCAGCTCCGGCTGTGCATAGGCTTCCTTCATGTGCTTCCCTCCTTTTTTGTTAATTAGATATTCAACTGACGAATGCGCAGGTAAAACAGTATAGCAGTGCTTATTTTTATTTATTACTTCGGCAATAATTGGTCGATAGATTTCACTACAACAATACCTATGTGTCCCCGAAATAATTCATAAAGTGAGATATATGGGCTATCGATATTTAATTGCCGAAGTAATATATTATGCCCTCAAACCCCTGCTCCGTCAACGGCAAATGCAGAATGTACACTCTTGTATAATGCGTTCCAAATCGACTTATAAACATCCCAGTCATTGTTACTGATTCACCAGTGCCTGGGCACAAAGCTGCAGGATCTCTACTGCATCATCCACGCCAACTTTATTGTTGCCGTTCATATCCGCCAATCTTTGCTGTTCTGTTACCAGCAGGGACGGTTCTCCCAACGCCCGGACAGCGCAGTCCTGCAATACCAAAATCGCATCGTTCAGATCCACCTTATCGTCCATGTACACATTTCCGGGAGTATTTACAAAGGAAACGAAGCTGTATCCATGCTCCTGGGCAAAAGTCTGGGCAGTGGAACCCTCATAGCCACAGATGGTGCCGGTGTAGGAGCTGCCCAATGCGTCGCTGTCAATGCTGCACGCTTCATTTAAAATAACAAGGTGACGAAGGCCTGTATCTTCCAGTGCGCCCGCGCCCAATTCACTTACAGAAGAAGGAAGCACCAATGAGGTCAATCCGGTACAGCCGGAAAATGCACCTGCACCAATACTTCTGACACGATCAGAAATCTGAACAGATGTCAGTGTTGTATCATCCCTAAAAGCATTTTCTCCAATACCAACTACCGGGCTTTCCTCCAGCATTTCCGGCACTGCAAGATTCCGTATGAAACCAGCATGCCCGGTAATAACAGCCTCTCCATCCGTCACTGTGTGCAGAAGCCGACTGGGCAGCGCCTGAAATGAATACCCATACCCTTCTGCATAGCTTTGCGCCGTGGAACCTTCATAGCCGTATATCACACAATCCCGATTGCTAAAGAAATATCCATAGCCCTCCATGATACAGTCAGTATTTTGAATTGTAATAGATGTTAATGCCTCACATGAATAGAATGCATCTCGCCCTACCTTTCTTACGCTTTTCGGAAGAACGATCGACTGCAAGCTGTCGCAGTCAGAAAACGCACTATCTCCAATGTTTGTCATGCCTTCCGGAATGGTGATGGACGCAAGATCACTGCATCCATCAAACGCACGATCATTGATACTGGTCACACCCTCCGGAATGACAACATCGCCGAAACAGGTTGTGCCGTCAATCAGAATCCCGTTTACAATGACCAACGGATCTTCCGTTTGCTTTTGACTTAACCATGCAGTGTCTTTAAATGCACCGTTCCCAATGCTGGTGACACTATCAGGAATGGCAATGGAAATAAGACTAGTACAGCCGGAAAATGCACCGGTGCGAATGCTGGTCACATTCTCTGGTATGGTGATGGAGGTAATACTGGTACAATTTTCAAACGCCCAATACCCAATGCTGGTCACACCTTTCGGAATGACAATGGAGGTTAGACTAGTGCAGTCGGAAAAAGCACCGCCTTCAAAGCTGGTCACACTGTCCGGAATGGCGATGGACGTAAGGCTGGTACAACCTTCAAACGTCCGATACCCGATGCTTGTCACACCCTCCGGAATGATGATGGAGGTTAGACCAGTACAGTTGGAAAACGCAACATCGCCAATGCTGGTCACACTATTGGGAATGGTGATGGAAGTAAGACTGGTGCAATTGTAAAATGCATAATTCTTAATGATAATCACGCCCTCCGGAATGGTGACGGAGGTTAGACCGGTACAGCCGTAAAACGCTGCCATGCCTATGCTTGTCACACCCTCCGGAATTGTAATGGAGGTTAGACTGGTACAGCCGGAAAAAGCACTGCCCTCAATGCTGGTCACACTATCCGGAATGGTGATGGATACAGGATTAATGCAGTCACGAAAAGCATACGGAGCAATATGGGTCACACCCTCCGGAATGACAACATCGCCGGAACAGGTTGTGCCGTCAATCAGAATCCCATTCACAATCACCAAGGGGTCTTCCTTTTGCTTTTGGCTTAACCAGGAAGTGCCTTTAAACGCACTGTTCTCAATGCTTGTTACACCCTCCGGAATATGGATGGAGGTAAGACTGGTACAGTTGGAAAATGCCTCATATTCAATACTCGTCACACTCTCCGGAATGGTGATGGAGGTAAGACTGGTGCAGTGGGAAAACGCATATTCGCCAATGCTTGTCACACCCTCCGGTATGGTGATGGAGGTAAGATTGGCGCAGTTGGAAAATGCACCTCTGCCAATGCTTGTTACACCTTCCGGAATATTGATGGACGTAAGACTGGTACAATCCTCAAACGCCCAGCCTCCAATGCTTGTCACACCCTCCGGTATGGTGATGGAGGTCAGACTGGTACAACCGTAAAATGTCCGATCCCCAATGCTTGTCACACCCTCCGGAATATTGATGGAGGTAAGATTGGTGCAGTTGGAAAATGCCCAGCGTCCAATGCTGGTCACACTGTCTGGAATGGTGATGGAGGTTAGACCAGTGCAGCCGGAAAATGTGCTGCTTTCAATGCTTGTTACACTGTCCGGAATGACAACATCGCCGGAACAGGTTGTGCCGTCAATCAGAATTCCATTCACAATCACCAAGGGGTCTTCCTTTTGCTTTTGGCTCAACCAGGGAGTGCCTTTAAATGCACATTTGCCTATGCTTGTTACGCTCTCCGGAATGGTAATAGAAGTTAGACCAGTGCAGCCGGAAAACGCATAGTTGTCAATGCTTGTTACACCCTCCGGTATAGTAATGGAGGTTAGACTGGTACAGTTGGAAAAAGCTCCGCTGCCAATGCTTGTTACACCCTCCGGTATAGTAATGGAGGTTAGACTGGTACAGTTTCCAAAGAATGCATGGGCTTCCGTAGAAACACTTTCATGTCGAACCGTATCCAAAGAACGCATGCTTTTCGGCAGATGCACAGACGTTAAAGCGGTACAACCATCGAACAGCCCTGCGCCCACCGTTTGCACGGTATCCGGAATGTCCAAGGAGATAATGCCGCTTTCGATAAACGCAGCCGTGCCAATGAACCGCACACTGTCCGGAATGGTAATAGACGTAACCAGTCTGCAACCTTGAAATGCATTCCCTGCAATTCCGACTGTACCATTTTTGATGGTCACGGAACGGACATTGTTTCCGCATTCGATGAGCCAACGGCCAGCGTATACCGGGCCGACTGCATTTTCCTCCAACGGAGTATACTCAAAGCAATGCTCCCCAATATACTCTACCGATTCTGGAATATGTATGCGTTCCAATTGAGAGGAGTTAAATGCATCGTTTCCAATATAAGTAACGCCTTCCGGGATATATACGCTTTTCAAGTCCTCCTTGGCATAAAAGGCGCTGTTTGCGATCCATCGGGTGCCGTCTTTGATGACTGCTTCTTCCACCTGCTTGTCCACACCGATGCACCAGTTTCCGATGTACTTTACGCCCTTTTGATTCTTATAAAATGCAGTATCCCGAAATGCACTTGCATACATTTCAGAGATCGTATCCGGAATGGTGATGGCTGCTGCGTTGGTACAGTCCGCAAACGCAGCACTTCCGATAGAAGTGACCCCATCCTGTACCACGATCTCTGTAATTTGTTCCGCATACGCATTCCAATCTGCCGGTCCAAATTGTGAGCCATCATCATACAGATCCATAGCCCCGGTGCCGCTGATGGTCAACGTGCCATTCTTCAGCTCCCAGGTCAGGTGATCGCCACAGGTACCGGTGCCAGTGATATCCTCCGCATAAGCTGTTGTACTTGTCAGCAGGGGCTTCACACCCTCTGCCAGGGGGTACGCAGCAGGGCGGCGCAGATGGCTGCACTTTGCATTCGTTTTACATGTTTGTTCATGATATAAATTCCTCCTTTTTACTCGCCGTAGCGAATCCAGTATCCTCCGTCTTCGTCCTGCTCATTCCAGTCAACTTTGAAAGCAAGTTTGCCTTGAAACTCTTTCGCTTCCTGCTTTTTGCAGAGTATAAGATTTTCATAGTCATACTCTTCATTTGTAACCCACAACCAAGGGGTATTCCAGAAAATCCTATTAAAGATTACCACATCTCCGATGTCTATCATTCCATTCTTGTTATAGTCATAAGTTGAGACATCCCAACCATCACATTCTTCTAAATGGATGATTAATCTAAGCATATACTCTCTTGCATACAAACCTTTACAGTGATTCTGATATGGATAACCAACATAGTAAGTATATTCTTCATCTTCATATATCAGAATACCGCTAATCATAGCGTCCTCCATATGCTCAAAAGTCTGAACGTACTCCGGCTTTTCACCCTCATCTAAGCCGTCTTCCAGTGGATAACAAACAACACCAGCCGTAGGCTTATGTCCGTATTCTTTCGAAAAATCATGCTCTGGTTCCACATGATAGATTTTGTAGAACTTATAGACCACTCCATCATTTGGATTTTCGAAATATCCCGGATGACTCCAGTCCACCGTTTCCACAAGTTCTGCATCCTCATCGCTGGACTCTGCTCCTGCATTCAACCACTTCTCCAGAAGCACTGCATCTGCCACTGTGACTGCTCCGTCCCCATTTCGGTCCCATTCCGCCCACTGAACGGGAGCATTCAGCACCGTTTGCAATATATTCTGTGTCGAAGCACCGACTGGCACGGAAAGCATTCCAGCCGTCGTTACTGTCAGCGCAGCTGCGGTCACAATTTTCATTAGTCGTTTCATAGATGTTCCTCCTATCTTATTTTGAACTCGCTCTTTAGCAGAGTACCCCTGTGCATAGCAGTTGGGATGTTGCCTTTATACGTTAATCGTATCCTCAAATCCCTGCTCCGTCAACGGCAAATGCAGAATGTACACGTTTTTCTGCAAAATGTACACTGACCCAAACTGCCGCCGTTGACCAAATTCGACAAATATGCTACAATGAAAAAAACGCACCCACAGGATGCAGTATCAAAACTACAGGCAACACCCCGCAAAGCGTGTGGCTCGTTGCCTATATACCATTGGAGCCAATCATGTATCTGATTTACGATGACGACCCGACACATTGTGCCCAGCTGCGCACGCTTTTGCTGTCCGATCCCAATAACACCGAGCAGGACATCCGGACAGCCTCCACGGAGGCGGATGCAATCCGGCATCTGTCCGGGGACACTGCCGTACTGTTCCAGGATATCCGACTGGAGCACGATGAAAATGGCATACGCTTTGCCGAATACATCAAACAGCACTATCCCCTGTGCCTGATCGTGTTTATCACTGCCTATACCCAGTACTGGGAAAACGTGTTTTCCGTCATGCCCTCCGGCTTTATCACCAAGCCCTTTACCCCGGAAAAGGTAGCACGGGTGGTACTGAATATCAACCACCATCTGCCCATTCTCCGACCCATGATTCATATCCGGGAAGCCGACAACAAGCTGGTTTCCCTGCCGGCGGCGGATGTGGTATTCATTGAAAACGAAAACCGCCGCACCCAGTTTTACGATGATTATTACGTAGGCCGCAAGCCGGCACCCCTGTTTTCCTCCCATTACAGCATCGCTGAAATTGAACAGTTCCTGCCTTCCTGCTTCGTCCGGTGTCATGTGAGCTACTACATCAACATGAACCATATCCGGGAGCTGTGCCGGTATGAGATGATCCTCCACAACGGAAAGTCCATTCTGATCAGCCAGCGCCGCTACAAGGAAGTAGAGAATGCGTTCTTCCGGTTCACATCCGACAAACTATAAAGGCAGCACCGCACATTCCTGTGCAATGCTGCCGAAAGAAAGAAGCATGATATATGGCTGCCTACATATTTTCCATTCTGTCCTGCGTGGCGGATCAGCTAACGGTACTCTTTTTCCTGCGGGAATACGGAACCTTCCGGGGGTCTTTTCTGAAAGCAAATGTCATCATCGACACCGTTCTAATCCTGGAGCATACTATCCTGGTGTTCGGCATGGGTCTTCCCCAGGGAGGTCCCATCGTTTCCACTTTCGATACCCTGTTTCTGCTGGGCAGTTGGCTGTGGCTCTGCAAGGAAAGCGTCAAAAAGCGGCTGATTCTGATGGGGATCCTGATCGTCACCGCCCTGATCGGAGAATTGTCCATACTCGCCGTGCAATGCGGGCTTTTCGGACTCAGCATGGCGGACATGAACGGCTACACGGTGTATACTCTGATTGGAAAGATTTTGACTTTGGACGAAATGTTCCTGATATATGTAGGCATCTCCATTGTGCTGCGGCTCAAAAGGGACAGATACCGGATCCGATACCTTTGCTCCATTCTCTTTACCATAGCCGCTCACTTTGGCTTCCAGATCTGTTTTACGTATCTGGACTGGAACCATCTTACCACTGCAAAGCTGCTGTGTCTCCAGGCATTTCAGCTTTTGCTGCTGATCCTGGTGATCCAGCAGTACTTTTACTTTCTCCGACAGCACGATTTCCGGATCAAGGAGGCGGAGCTGCAGGGACTGCAACTGGAAATGCAGAACACCTACCAGTACTACCTTCTGGCAACAGAGCAGTTTGAGGAGGCATCCCGGATCCGGCACGACTACAACAACCAGATCCAATCCATCCAGTGTATGCTGGACAATCAGCAGGTGGAGGAAGCCAGAGCATTGCTGCACAGCTACGGCGGCAGCACCCGGGGCGCAAAGCTGATCTCCTTTTGCAGTACGCCCATCATCAACGTGGTTCTGACCATCAAGACCAACGCCGCCCGGAATCTTGGAATCGAAACCCAGTGCATCCTTCAGGACAGCCAGCGACTGGAGCTGAACAACTATGAACTGTGCGGGTTGTTTTCCAATCTGCTGGACAATGCCATTGAGGCATGCCAGCAGTCCGGCAGCAGCTACCGCTATATTGAGATCAAGGGGAAAGCACTGGGGCAAACCTATATGCTGCGGATGGAGAACAGCTGCAAGCCCCAAAGCGATTCCGCCAAAGTACCTCAAAAAACCACCAAGCAGGAGCCGGGGCACGGCTACGGGCTGAAGATCCTGCAAAGCATCGCCCAGAGCCACGGGGGCAGATTTCAGCTGGACATCCTCCAGGAAGGTTGTGCCGTTTCTACGTTGAGTCTGCCGCTGCATGCATCCGCCACGGTCAGAGCATAAAAAAAGACCCACCCGCTATGCGGATGGGTCAAAAACCCCCGTTCCATACCGGAGCGGGGGTTTTGCATTACTGCAATCTTACATGGTTCTTCACCTGGAAGTTGTGGTCATTGGAGCACAGATACATGATACCCTCTACCAGACCAACGATGCCGGGAATGTATGTCCAGCAAAGCAGCAGATACAGAATACCCATACCGGTCTTGCCCAGATAGAACTTGTGGATGCCCAGACTGCCCAGCAGGATCGCCAGGATGCCGGCGGTGACCTTGCTCTTTACCGGCCAGCTGGGATCGATGCCGTCATTGTCGCCGGTCTGTACAAAGACCTGTACCGGCTGACCGGGCTGACCGTATGCGCCCTGCTGCTGGTACTGGGGCTGAGGCTGGGGCTGCACCTGCGCAGGGGCTACTGCCTCGCCGCAATATTTACATTCTGTTGCGCCAGGTGCCAGCGGAGCGCCGCACTGGGGACAAAGATTTTCTGCCATAATAATTTTCCTCCTATAAGTTAGTCTTTTTTATTGTTTATGCCCATAACTCCGATCGGAATTACAATTGCACAATACACAAACAGCAGCAACAAGTGAAACAGAGTGTACCCTGCGGTGGCATCCGTCTTGAAGCAGAAGCCCAGATGGGTGAACTGGATCAGGGTGTAGATCACAGTGACCCCACAGACAGAAGCATAGGGGGCGGTACCCATGGCGTTTGCCAGGAATTTGCCGCCGCCGATCACCAACGCAAAGATGGCGAGATTGATGCCTGCAAAGGTGATGATCTGGGGGAAGGCGTGGTAATCCCCCACCTTCAGAACCTCCAGCAGCACAAAGAGCATAATGCCCACGAAGAATACGGAAAGGAACAGAGAAGCGATCAGATCGGAAGAGCACACGTCTGAACTCCAGTCACGATCAGATCTCGTATGCCGTC
>OQVP01000701.1_pt1 | contig 12651 bp, 15 predicted proteins | sample 1691541 | NCBI WGS metagenome assembly OQVP01 (sample SAMN03418258, study PRJEB22391) | human gut metagenome | biome: human-gut; feature: organic feature; material: feces | host: Homo sapiens | place: Tanzania | collected 2013-01 | reverse complement strand
CCCAACTGGGCTCGAACCAGTGACATCATGATTAACAGTTTGAATTTGCTAAAATAGTTTGTAACTGTTCTTCAACTGTTCCTATTCCCTTGCACCTTATAAGAGGTATATTAATCTGTTCAAAGAGTTTATTCTTAAATTCGTCTTTTTCCTTATTATGACTGTTATCGTCAAGCTCTATAGCTGTTACAATTTTCAGCGTTTCTTTTTCAAGCAGTAAAAAATCAATATGCTTAGATCTTATTTTTGCAAAGTATTTCATATATTCAGATTTGTTATTAACTTCTACAAAATCTGCAAGTCTGACTTTTGCAAGAGGAAGTAAGTTTTTGCTTTCTGCAATCTTCTGTAGCTGCTTATAAAAGTAAAATTCATTCTTCGTAAACATGTATTTTCTTCTGTAAAAACTATAGTCTGAAAAGCTGATTTCTTCTTCCGGCTCTACTGCTCCGGTAGAGTTAAGCGTTTCATCAGCGCCGTTACTATTACTTTTATGTAGTTTTTCGTTCGTTTTTTTATTTCTCACAAGCTGTGAAGCAATTTCCAAGACTATTATTATAATTCCTATAACAATCAATATTCCCCAGTTCATTTCTACACCTTATTTCATCTCTATTTTATTTATCTTGTTTTTACCCGATATATTTAATTGGTTTTTAATATCATAATTTGGTGTTGGATTTTTAGTTAGTCCTAAAATATAATCAGTGCTAACATTAAATTTTTTTGCATAGTTAATCAACATATCTAATGAAATCTGTCTTGTTCCTCTTTCATATTGTGATATTGTGATTTGGTTTACACTAAATTCTTTAGCTAATTCAGACTGTGTTAAATCTGCATCTTCTCTTAAGGCTTTTATAATTTCGTTAAATTTCATAAAAATTCCTCGCAAAATTCTATAAAATATCAGTTATATTTTATCACTTTCTGCTGAAATATATTGACAAATAGTTCATTTTGAATTATAATATAATAAAATAGTTCAATATGAACTATCAGATTAAAAAGGGGACATAAAAAATGCTTGAAAACACACAATTCAAAGAACTTAAGCTTAATGTAAATAAAACAAATATGGTTAAGCTGTGTAAGTTTTATTTTCATGAGATTTTAAATAAAAAATTATCAGATTTCTTCTTTTTCAAATATCAGCGTGACAGTTTTTATGTGCTTGAATGTAGTGGTTATGAATTTCATTTATTTGTTAATTGTTGCAAAGTTCTTTTAACTGAACGCAATTCTGATGTTTCTTATATCGTTGATTATGACGATTTATTCAAATTTTACATTGTTAAAGAAAAATAAAATTAAAGGAGACATTAAAAATGTATGCTGCTATTGATAAGTTAAAATTATATAGACTTGCTGAACAGTTATTTCCTCAGCTTTTTAAGCTATCCCTTCTACTGAGCCAATTTATTATCATACTGACAAAATAATTTATCAATATGACTATGATAACGCTGGTTAAGTATTCTTTGTTGTGTAGCTAAATGCACATATTTCATTGTCATTTGTAAACTTGTGTGTCCGAGCAATATTCGCAGTTCTTCAACATCACCGCCATAAAGGATATAGTTAGTTGCAAAAGTGTGGCGAAGTAAGTGAGGGTGCAATCTGATAATTCCTGTACTTTCTTTTAAATCTTGAAAATACATCTTAATTGTATTATCGGTAATCGGTGTACCATCTTCTTTTTGGAAAAAGCGTTTTTCATATTCGTTTCTCATGTGTGAATAACGATTAATATATCGCTTAGTTTCTTCACCAAAAGGTACTAAACGCTCTTTTTCTCCTTTACCCTGCACTAACATAGTGTTGTTATGCATAAATATGTTTTTTGATTCAAGACTTACTACTTCTCCTCTTCTCAGACCTGAATCAAGCATAAACATTACCATTAATTTATTGCGAATACCAAAGTATGAGTTATCAAAATTATTGAGAAGTATTTTTACTTCTACATCTGACAAAGGAACTATATTGGCAATTTCAGCTTTAATAAGTTTCAACTTACCCACATTTTGAATGAACTCATTTTCATTTAACCATAATAAAAATGTTTTCACTGCTCTTGTATAAGTTTGCAGTGATATTTTTTTAGTACCGTTTTTATTTTCAATTAAATAGAGTTTGTAATCTTCAAATAAATGAGTATAAACATCTTCGACATTTTCTATTTTGTTATCTACACACCATTCAATGAACTTTGGTAAATTATATTTATAATATTTTAAAGTTTGTTCAGTTACACCTTCAGAAATTTTTTCTTTCAAGAACTGCTGATAAGCAGCACATAAAGTCATAAAATACACCTCGTAAGCAATCAGGTAACAATATTGTAACATATTGTAATAATATGGTCAATATTCAACAACTTTGTTTATGAGGTCTTTTTTATATAAAAAACAGGAGGCAGCTATGAGTATATTAAGTTTTGAAGAACCGTACACAGACAATGAGGTTGTCGGATATTATGAAGATAAACTTATTGTCAAGCGTGAGGACGGCGAATTATTTTTCTGTGAAATACCCGAAAATCTTATTGAAATAGGAGAAACTATTTCTCCAAAAGATTTAACAAGTATTTCAGAATTGCCGTATGATGTACAAAAAGGGATTATAAATCAATATGCAGATTGAGAGGTGTTGAATTTGGCTTACGATCCGGCAAAATCAGAACAGACAAAAGAAGAAATGAAGCAAAAGGTCATTGAACTTGCTAAGAACTTTAAAGATAATCCGCAGAATATGATTGAATACTTGCAATTTTCAACTCGTTTTTATAACTACAGTTCAAGAAACACAATGCTTATTTATCAGCAAAATCCGGGTGCAATGTTTTGTAACAGCTATAAAGCATATCAGGATATGGGTTATTCGGTTAAGCGTGGCGAACACGGAATGAAAATACTTGTGCCAACTATAAAGACATACCTTAATATTGACGGCAGCCCTGTTCCTCTCAGTAAAGCTACAAAAGAACAGAAAGAGGCTTACAAGCTACATAGAATTGAGGCAGAGCAACGAATACATTTTAAAGTCGGTACTGTTTTTGACATAGCACAAACAAATTGTCCTAAAGAAGATTATCCTAAATATTTCGATCTTGGTTACACATCAGAACAGCATAAACAGCTATACGAACTTATGAAAACATATTGCGAAAAAGAGTTGAATTGTAAAGTACACGAAAATCAATTTAATTCAGTATCACTGCGAGGCTTCTTTGATCCTGCAAGCAATTCAATTTCGCTTAGCGGTATGTTTGACGATTCAACAAAATTATCAGTACTTACACACGAAACCGCACACGCTATTTTACATAAAGAGCTTGATAAAACTCAAATTAAAAGTGAAGCTCAAATGGAATTTGAAGCTGACGCAACATCGGTAATGTTGCAGTCATACTTTGGCTTGCAAATACCTGAGAGCAGGCAAAGACATCTTGCCGATCAATACAAAACAATGTGTGCAGACAAAAGTATCTCTTCGGCTGACATTACAAAATCACTTGATCACTCTCACAGAGCATATAAATCAGTTGCGGATAATATCAACAATAGTCTAAAACCTGAACTTACACCATCAATTAAAAATGTTCAGGCTGCACAGGTGACACAACCCATTTTACCAAATCAAATAGCAATGCCCGATATGGGAATGGCTATGATGATGTAATTATGACTGCTTTTTCGAGCAGTCTTTATATATTACTCAAACAAACAAGTGTCCCACGGTGGGACACTTAGTAAAAAATTTATCATTTAATCGGGGGAACGAAAAATGAAAGAAAATAACAAAGCAATAAAAATTGCAGTATCAAATCAAAAAGGTGGAGTAGGAAAAACTACAACTGTATTAAATCTCGGAGCAGCACTTGCTGTTAATGATCGCAGAGTATTACTTGTTGATTGCGACCCACAGCACCATTTATCAAACTGGCTTAATTGGGAAGCCGATGGCAAGCCTACAACATCCGATATTATTTTCAGCACAGTTACAAAACAAAATGTAAATTTTAAAAATTGTATTCGTTATTGTGAAAAAGAAAACTTTGACTTTATACCGTCAATTAACTTGCTTGCCGGTATGCTTGGAATTATTGCTGCAGATGATAACAGTTCAACTGTAATTTCAAGAATTTTTGAAAATGATTACTTTAACGAAAATTACGATTACATTATATTTGATTGTCAAACTGCTCTTGATTTGCTTGTTACAAATGTTCTCAACGCTTGTGATAAGACGCTTATTCCTGTTCAGGCCGATTTACTCAGTTATGAGGGCGAAGAACAAATGCTTGACAGTTTTATGCGAATTAAGAAAGACACCGATATTCGTAAATATCTTCTCGGAATGCTTGTTACTATGTATCAGACTAATACAAGACATTCCGCTACAATTTACAACGCACTTAAAGAAAGTTATAACGATCTTGTTTTTAATACATATATATCATATAGGACAGAAACAAAAAACTCAGTCGGTTTTCACCGCAGCAGCGTTTCGGATTGTAAGTCAGTTGTAGGTGCTCAATACATAGAGGCTGCACATAGAATTATGGAGGAATGTGAAAATGCCTGATTTTTTTAAACCCAAAAAGCAAATATTAAAAACCCCGGAGCAGGCATACTCTGAATTGCTCGGCGGCAGTACCGAAAATCAAGTTGTAGAAATTGACATATCTCTGATTGATGAAATAGACGATCAGCCACAAAGCATACATCAAGACAAAATTGAAAACATAGCTGAAAGTATGAAACACATTGGGCAAATTGACCCTGTTACTGTTGTGAAGTCAAAAAAAGAAGGCAGATATGTTTTACTTGCAGGCAGGCACAGAAAAAGAGCATGCATACTGAATGGGCAAAAATCTGTTAAAGCAATAATAAAAAACGAAACCGACCCGGACAAGCAAAGACTAATCTTATTGGCCACTAATAATGACCGTAACACCGACTATCTGCCCTCAGAACTTGCTTTCAGTTATGCGGAGCAATCTGATCTTTTAAAAAAACTTGGCAGTAAATCAACCGTATCAGCTATAGCAGAGCAAAACAACACAAACAGAAAAGCTGTTCATCGACACATCAGACTTACATATCTCATTAAACCTTTACTTAACAAAGTTGACAGCGGAGCAATTACAGTCGGTGCAGGATATGAACTTTCATTCCTTTCAGAGGAACAACAGATCTCATTGCTTAATTTTATTCTTAATAATGCCTCGGTTTGCCAAAAGATTGATAAAGACATTGCAAGAAGAATAAGACTTGAACCTGACAATCTGCAAGAAATCTTTTATCAAAAAGTTGATGTACCGGTATTATTTGAAGAAGCTGATATTGAAGAAGAAAATATTGAAATTGAACCTCTTAAAGCAGAGAAAGAAAAAGTTAATAATTCATCTGAAAAGGCAATTAATCCTGAACCAAACAACCACAAGTGTCCCACGGTGGGACACTTAAAGGAAAAAGAGCAGTTACCGAACGAACTGACTATGACCTTATCAGCTACAGTTTTAAACTGTACAAGTTCGGTGTTAAAATATTATGCAACTGCATTTCCTACCACTGCCGAATCAGTTAATATGTTTAGTCAACGATTTAAGAATTTTTCTGCAAACGGTAATACACAAAATTATGTTCCATATCAGGAATATCAAAATTGCGAATACAAATTAAAGTTTCTTAAAAAGCAGCTTGAATTTTATCTTAACAATAATAAATATACAGTTGCTTACAATGAACTTGATGAGTTTATACGCAGATATTTAAGAAAATTTTTCCCAAAAGAAAGACTCATTGAAGTTATATCAAACACTTAAACAGCTTTCTTCTCATCGTTCCCCGATGATAGAAATACAGGGCTGTTTCAAAACATTTGGAACAGCCCAACACCCCACAAGGAGGTAAATATGAAAATTAAAAGAATAATTTGTGCTTCATTAGCAACACTTAGCATATCGACTGCATTATTATCATCACCGGTAAACGCAGCACCGAAAATGGGTGATGTAAACCTTGACGGAATTATTAATGTTGTAGATGTATCATTAACACAACAATATCTTACAGGAGATAAAAAAATAAAATTCTATCCTGCTTACGCTGACTTTGACCGTAGCGGAATATTGGATATTAACGACATATCTTTGCTACAACAATATCTATCAAAATCAATCATTGTATATGGTGATTTTATATTTCAAATGAGCAGTAATTCAAAGTTGATTTCTCAATCATATTTTGGCAATGATACAAATGTAACAGTACCGGGATTTCTCCCCGGCTACAACTATGTAGTTACCGAAATCGGTTCTAATACATTTTCAAACAATTCAAAAATCGCAACAGTAACTTTGCCTCAAAATATCGGAAAGCTTAACGATAAAGCTTTCAATAATTGCAGCAAACTTACAACTGTTTATGCTTATAATAAAAACCTCAAGTGGAGCAATTCATTTTATAATTGTCCAAAATTCAAGTCTATTCAGTTTAAGTGAAATTAAAGAATAAACCGCACCTTACATACCTTTTACATAAACAAACAATAAGCAAAGGAATATTGATATTATTTGAAAAATTAAAGGTAATTGCCAATTTTTTATGATATTTTCTATGTATTTCTTTAAATGTTTTTTAGATTTTATCTTTATGTTATTATTAAAACAAATCGCCACTTGTAAAAATGAAGAGAACAGCAGAGAAAGTGTTGTTAAAAAATTGTTTATTATAAATAAAACTATATAATAAAAATCTTTCGCAAAATCACTAAATAATTGTATAGCATCAAACATACTGCTACAATTATTTAACTCATTTATAAAATTTATATCTACATTTATATTATTATTTGTAAAATTATAAGCCAAATAATTAATTAAAGGTAATAATAATGCTAACAATATTATGCCTTTATTTATGACAATGTTTTTATAATTTTTCAGTAGATAAATTGATAAAGTTACGGTTGTTAATAATGAAATAAAATCAATTATCCAGATATATTTATAGGCTACGCAAAATAATAATATTAGTGTAAAACAAATCAAACATGTAAATACAAAATCATTATTTGAATTATCTTTTACTTTATTATTACTGTTATTTCGTATATCATAATAATTTATGGTATTGTTGCTATTGATTGTATTATTACTATTATAATTTATTGATTGGTTTACTTGATTTTTTACAAAATTATTATTTCTATTTTGTTTATTTTTTTTATCGGATCTTTTGTCATCATTAAATTTGATAATTATTTCTAATAATCCTATAATTCCTGCAACTAAAGATATTATAGCTGTTAATAAAGTAATTACATTTTCCATATTAACCCCCAAGGAGTGATACTTTTGATAAAATCATTTTTATTATTTCAAAGTTGTTTATTAGCAATGTTTATATCTTTCAAATTAATAAAATATACTTTTATTGGTTTTACATTCAAAAAAGTTATGTTACGCTTATCAATTATTTTTATATTATTCAGTGCTCTGACCACTTCTTCAATAATATTTTTTAGATCGAATATAGAAACTTTTATATATTGGTTGTTAAAAAGCGATAACAGCATATACTTCTTTTCAGCTTTGTTATATATTGCTGTTTTTATCTTTTTATATGAAATTTTACAAAAAGGAGTTATAAAAATATATTATCATATAAAAAGCAGAAAAAACAAATAATATTTATTATATTATCAAATTAAGTTATTCAAGTCAATTCAGTTTAAGTGAAATTAAAGAATAAACCGCACCTTACATACCCCTTCTCCTTTTATTAAAATGAAGAAACACTGCAGTTAGTGCGGAACTGCAGTGTTTGTACTAAACTGTTTTTATTGCTATTCTTATATTCTTTTATTACTGCGGATTGTATAAAAACAATTAACAAACAAATTATTGACAAACAAAAATGTGAATTGTAAAATTAAGATATAAAGACATATACGAAAGGGGTCAGAAGTATGACTACACAGGAAATGAACACAAACATTACAAATACGAATGAACCAGCAGAGAAAAAAACGAATAAGAAAAAGGCTATTGGTATTGTTGCGGTTGCGGCAGTAACGGTGGCGGCGGTCATTATTGCTATGCTGACCGCTTGCGGAAATAAAAAGCCTACTGCAACAGCAGACGAAGTTATCGGTACATCTGTTCAGACTGTTACACAGGTTGTGACGGACAGTCAGGGCAATACACATATTGAAGAAGAAACTAAGGTTGTTGAGGTTAAGCAGACACAGCCTGCGGAGAAGTCGGAAAAAGCTACGGAAGTTAATGCACAGAATGCAGCAAAGACCGACAACAAGCAGAACAACGGCGGTCAGAGCAACAATAACAGCAACGGCAACAGCAATCAGACTAACAACAATAATAACAATGCCGGCAACGGTCAGACAAGCAAGAGCAACGGCTCATCAGGCAGCACAAACAAGCCTGCAAGCAATTCAGGCTCAAGCGGTTCATCAAGTCAGAGTAAACCGTCAGGCGGTTCATCAAGCAGCTCATCAAGTCAGAGCAAGCCGTCAAGCGGCTCCGGCTCTTCATCTTCGAGTAAGCCTGAACCGGCACCGGCTACACAGCCTGCAACAAAAGACCCACACGAGGGAAAAACTTGGTACGATGCAGAGTACAAAACCGAAAAAGTGTGGGTAGTTGATGAAGAAGGCTATACTTGGCAATGTCCGATTATAGAAGGACATTGGAGAACGATCTGTTTTACTTGTGGTGAAGATATTACAGATAATTGTGCTGAACACGGTAAACAACATATGTTAAACGGAGAAAACTCGAGTTATGGCGATAAATGGATTGAAGAAATAACAGGTTATGAAACTGAAACCGTTCCCGAAAAAGGACATTATGAAACAAAAACAACGCTTGTAAGAGAAGCCGGTTGGTATTAATCAAATAAAAATACATCAATTAAAGCAGTTAAGTTTTGAACTTAGCTGCTTTTTTTATACAAAAAAGTCTGAAAGGAGCATTGATATGAGCAGAAGTCCACCAAACTAAGAAGATATATACTATCTCATTGAAAGGAGAGAAAAACTTAATAATGAAAATTCTTAAAAAGCTTACAGCCGTAATCATTTCGCTTGTTACTGTCTTTGCGATGTTTCCTATTGCTAATATTACGGCAAGTGCTTATTCATATACAGGGCTGTCTGAAATTGGTAACAAAATTTTGCTTGAATCGTCAGCAAAGCCTATCCCTTGGACAGACAGCCTTGTAGCTTATGAGTTTAAAATTAACGGTGAGATTGGGTATTGCATAGACCCAAATACACCTGCACAGAAAACAGAGGGCAAGACTGTTGAATTTACGGACTTTTTTGGAGAAACAGGCAAAGAAGTAATAAAACTTGACCCAAATTCCAATAACGAGAATGAAAAAGCATTAATAGCTGCTCTTAATACCTTTTACGGTGTAGCTTATGGTGATTATTTCAGCAGCTTTAAAGTTAATGGAAAATCAGCTAAAAGCATTTTGGATAAATATATTAACAACTCTTTGTATGAGCCGTTGTTTGCAAAAATTGATAAGGAATTTGGCAGCAAAGCAAACGAGAAAAAGTATTATATTTTATCTCACTATGCTTTAAGCCAGTTAGAACATCAGATGTTAGGTGATCCAACATCTGAATGGAAAGCTTGGTATGGCGATACCGATACAATCATTAACGAGCTTGCTGATTTTGCCCATAGTATTGCTAAATCGTCAAGTAACTGGTCAGTAATTAAAAAAAGAAGTGAAAGCAGTAACTTTTACATTTGTCAGCCAAAGCCGTCTGACGGTACATATTGCCAACACTTAATTGTAAGAATACCTAAAAAAGCTAAATTGTACCTTGCAAAGTCAGGTACAAGCGAAGAAATTAAGAACCTGTCAGAACAGACAACTGATAAAGATTACTTGAATTTTGCAGGTGCTCAGTACACCTTGTATAGTGATGATAACAAAGTAGTTGCAGTTGCGGAGCTTGATAAAAACGGTAATATTGCAAAAATTAAGTATTCATACTCCAATCAGGACTGGATTACAAAGAATTACTTTGAGCTTGTTTCAGGTCAGTATTACCTCAAGGAAACAAAAGCACCGGCAAATGGTTACTTCACTCTTAGCAACAAAAAATACAATGTTACAGTCACAACAGACGATTGCAATAACGAAAGAATACTTGATATTCTTCAACTATCTGATACCGAAATCGTTAAGCTGAAGTTCAAAAAAGAAAGCAGTAATCCTGATTTGACAACAGACAATGACTGCTATTCATTAGACGGCGGTATGTTTGCTGTATTTGCGAACAAAAAGAGTGCTTATGATTATCTTGCAGATAACAGTGTAAAGAATAACATCGTTAGGTACTTCATTACCGACAGCAACGGAGATTGTAAAGCTATATCTAAAGACGGCAACTCTTGGGACTATAACGCAAATTCAGAGCTGTATAAAATTGCATACAGTGACAGCTACTATGCTGTTGAAATGGTAGCACCGAAAGGCTATGCGCTTAATAAATCAGCTGTTAAATTTGAACTAAGCGATACCGACGGTGGCTTTGCGATATTATTGGCAACTATAATTGATAAACCTGAAAATGACCCTATTAATATATTAGTGAGAAAAAAAGATGCAGTTACAGGTCAGTACACTAATATGGAAAATGCAGAGTTTACTATTAAGTACTATGGTGACTATTACTATTCTGAAAACGAACTTGTTGGGAAAGTGCCCGAAAGAAAGTGGATATTAAAGACCGACAGCGACGGTTATACTCATTTAGATGATAATTATAGAGCTGACAGCGACTATAATGAAAAGTTTTATGTTACAGAAACAGGTAATCCGACGCTTCCACTCGGCACAGTGACAATACAGGAAACCAAAGCCCCGACAGGCTACAAAATCAATCCTGAATTGTTTATCCGACAAATTAAGGTTGATGAAGCCACAGGCTCAATTACAACATTTAACGAGATTGAAGTGCCTGAACCACGAGATACTGTTTACGGCAATCTTACAATCTACAAAACCGCTGATGACAGTAAGCGAGGAGCTAATACTGCTAAGAATGTATGGTTTAATGTCAAGTCTGATGACGGAGTGACAGACGAAAACATAGTAACAAAAAGCGAGGGCATAGACGGTGCAGCAACGCTCAGCGACTTGCCTGTTTACAAAGCAAGCGGAGAATATGTAAAATACATAATCACAGAGCTTGGCTACAAAAATGCAGACGGTACATACTCGATACCTGACAGATATATTCCTCCTGCTAAAAAAACCGTTACGCTAAAGGAAAATGTTACTCTTTCATTTTATTTTGCTAACAGACTGCAAAAGACAGGTCTTATCGTTCAGAAAGAATCAGAGGACGGCATTATAAGCGGTTTTTACTTCTCGGTAAAGTCTGATGACGGCAAAACAAATAAGGTGCTTGTAACCGGTGCTGACGGCTCTGCAGAGCTTACTAACCTTGCTGTATATAATACAAGCAATAAAAAGGTTAAATACATCGTTGACGAATTAGGCTTTAAAAATGCAGACGGTACATATTACTTCCCCACGAAGTATGTAAAGCCTGCGACTCAGACAGTTACACTTGAGGACGGCAAAAGCTTTGTAGTTACGATGAAAAACCTGCTCAAGCGTGGCAGTGTAGAGCTTTTAAAAACAGACGGCAACGGCAATCCGCTTGAGGGTATTGAGTTTGAACTCTACAACACAAAAACAGGCATTGTTAATGTTATAAATAAAAGCAGCAGTATCACGGGTACGAAGCCCATGCCGACGCAGGCGATGAGAAGCACGAAGAGCATTGAAAAATACTTGCCGAGTACAACATCGACCATGCGCAGGGGAAGCGAATAAAGCAGCTGATCGGTGCGCGAGCGTTTTTCCTCCGCTATCGAACGCATTGCAAGCACCGGGACGATGAGCATGAATATTATCGTTATATTGCCGAGGACGTATTCAAAGCTCGCCGACTGCGAACGCAGGTTTATGGCGGTGGTGAATATTCCCGTAAAGGCAAATATCACGGCGAGAAAAATATATCCCGTCATGTTGTTTGGGCTTCGTACCCGTGATACTCAGCCTGTTCGGTATCGTCCGCTACGGGACATGCTATGCGGCGCTTCTCGGCTTCTTCCTGCTCGGCGCAGCGCTGATTGCAATATGCATGTTCATGTCGTCGCTGACAGAAAGTCAGATAATCGCCGCCGTCACGAGTTTCGGCGTCGTGCTTGCACTCTATCTCATGAACGGACTTTCCTCCCTTATCCCCTCCTCCGCCATCGGCTCGCTTATCGCCTTTATACTTGTCGGCGTGGTGTTGGGACTCGTTCTGCGCACACTCACGCGCGACTCGCTCACCGGAGTTATCGGCGCATGTGTCGTGATAGTTCCGACATGCATAGTATACCTCGTAAAGAGCGATCTGTTTGCGGGACTTTTCCCCAAGATCATCTCATATCTTGCGGTATTCGACCGTTTTGACAGCTTTGTTACCGGCATCTTTGACCTCACAGCCGTGGTATATTATCTTTCAATTATTGTTTTCTTTGTATTTCTGACCGTCCAGTCGCTTGAAAAGCGCCGCTGGAGCTGAGGAGGACGCGGAGCG
>OQVP01000700.1_pt1 | contig 12659 bp, 9 predicted proteins | sample 1691541 | NCBI WGS metagenome assembly OQVP01 (sample SAMN03418258, study PRJEB22391) | human gut metagenome | biome: human-gut; feature: organic feature; material: feces | host: Homo sapiens | place: Tanzania | collected 2013-01 | reverse complement strand
GGAGCTTCTGAAAATTTATGGATATTATGTGGAAAATACAGCTATTACCTTTGAGTATGATGTACCTTCCGTGGAAGAGTTTCAGGGTAGAGTTGTCCATACTCTGGAAAAATATCCCTATCTGGTAGCCGAAGAAGACGGAAAGATAGTCGGCTATGCCTATGCGGGAGCCTACCACCCCAGAGTGGCTTACGGCTGGATGGCTGAAATGACGGTTTATCTGCGGTATGATTACAAAGGTCACGGATTGGGGAGATTGCTCTATACCAAGCTGGAGAACATTTTACAGAAGCAGGGCGTGGTAAAGACCATTGCGTTGATTACGGTACCGCCCACCGAAGAAGAAAAAAGCATTTACGGAAGCATGTTCTTTCATGAAAAAATGGGCTATCACCTTGCCGGTCGTCTGGAAAGCAGCGGCTACAAGTTCAATCGCTGGTATGATACGGTATTGATGGATAAATTCATCGGCGAACGCACAGAAAATATGAAACCCATCCGGACATTTCCCGAGGTGGGGATGTAGAAAATCGTCATAATAACTAAATTTGCTTATCGAAATTTGGTTAATATAAATACTGATAAAAGGAGCGTTTTCTATTGTGGAAATATCGTGCATATGGTAAAATATGTACGTATAATTGAAAAAAGGTTCGGGTGTGAGTTTCGGTTATGATGCCCTCAGTGAAAACGGAGGGGGTGATGCCATATGAACACAACAGAAATTCTTACATTGTTGTTAGTAATATTTGCGGCATTGTCGTACATAGACAACCATAACGAAAAGAAATAAGCACCCATCCACGCGAAAGTTTGAGTGCTTATTTCTGATACAATATAACTGTGGGCAAATCGGAACTGCATCCGATTACCTTTAAGTAGATTATACAGGAGAGTGGTTGAGATTTCAACCACTCTTTTAAATATTTTTATTCACTTTTTCGGAGATAACGTATGCAGAAGATAAAAAATTGGAAAACACAAACAAAAATATATTTTATTATAGTAGGAATGGTAGTGCTCCTGAATATAATCGCATGGAGTTCGGAGGCTTTTTGTGACTGGTACATCCGCTATGTTTTCCCGGTGTGGGTCAATACCTACGGAAGATTAACAGGGTTGTTTCCGTTTTCGGTAGGGGAATGGCTGATTGTGGCGGGAGTATTTCTGGTAATAGCGGCCGTTATACTGATGATTGCGTCTGCATTCAGGTGGATAATAAGGCGATGCAGGGTGCGCCATGTGGATAAACAGGATAAAAGTTCAAGAGCACCCCATGTGACCCGTCCAAGTGTCACCCGTGGAAGAGGGCGTTTTGACAAACTCTGCTGTGGTTTTTACACTTTCTTTGCATGGGTGCTGCTGGCAGTTTTGGTGCTTATGACCTTGAACTGCACCATTTTGTACCATGCCACACCATTCAGTGAGAAGTATTTTGCCATAGAAAAAGCCACAGATGACGTAAATGAAAACACGGATACCGGGAATACTGCTGAAACTAAAAAAGGCACCTACACGTTACAGGATTTGACAGCCCTTCGGAATATGCTGGTGGAAAAATGCAATGAATTGTCCGGGCAGATGCAGCGTACGGAAGAAGGCGAAATCATTTACGAAGGAAACATGAGAAAAAAGGCAATTTCGGATATGCAGGCATTGGGCGAAACCTATGATGCGCTGCAGGGCTTTTATCCTATGCCCAAACCGCTTTATTTTTCGGATTTTGTGAGCCAGCAGTACATGCTGGGGTATTATTTCCCGTTTTCCATGGAAGCAAATTACAACAAGGTGGCATATGTTACCAATTTGCCGGTGACCATGTGCCATGAGCTGGCGCACCTGAAAGGATATATACAGGAGGATGAAGCCAATTTTATCGGATTTTTAGCATGTATTTCTTCGGACGATCTGCTGTTTCAATATAGCGGGTATTTAAGTGTGCTCAACTATGTGAATAATGATTTTTATGAAGCTGTTGGGGAAGATTATGAAAGGTATATGGCAGAGGTGCAGATTGACCGGCAGGTGTATGAAGACGCAGTGTTTGTGCGTAAAGAGGATTGGGACAGGATTGAAAAAGAAGCGGTCGTGGATACGGAAGTAGTAGATGCTGTGTCCACCGGGTTTGTGGAAACTTCTTTAAAATTAAACGGCGTAGACGACGGAATGGTCGCCTACAGCCGTGTAGTGGGTCTTTTATTACAATGGTACTGTCAATAGTAATGCCTACCGACAGCGGTGCATAGTGCCTGCATGAGCATTATTCTCTGCCGTCCCAGCAATAGGTGCAGAGTTTGCATTTGTCGATGCCGACAGCATCCAGCATATCATCCAGTCTGTTGAAACGGAGGGAAGTAAAGTTCAACTCCTTGCGGATTTCTTCTACCATGCGTTCATATTTTTCGGACTCGGGGTCTGCGTATTCCTGCAGCACTTCGTCCGTTACATTGCCGTGCTCCAATCTGTCAATAACACGTCTGGTAATCAAATCCATCTCCGAAGAAGAACGGGAGAAGTTCAGGTATTTACATCCGTAAAGAAGAGGCGGGCACGCCGGACGGATATGCACTTCTTTTGCACCGCTCTTATAAAGGAATTCTGTTGTTTCTCTAAGCTGCGTACCGCGGACGATGGAGTCATCAATTAAAAGCAGGCTCTTGTCCTTGATTAAATCCTGTACGGCGAGCATTTTCATTTTGGCAATCAGATTACGCTGGCTTTGAATGGTGGGCATAAAGGAACGGGGCCAGGTCGGTGTATATTTGATAAAAGGTCTGGAGAAAGGTACTCCGGAAGCATTGGCATAACCGATGGCATGGGCGGTGCCGGAGTCGGGTACACCGGCAACAATATCGGGCCGGACGTTATCGCGGGCAGCCATTTTTGCACCGCAGTTGTAACGCATCTGTTCCACGCTCAAGCCCTCGTAAGAGCTGGCAGGATAGCCATAATAAATCCAGAGGAAGGTACAGATTTTCATTTCTTTGCCGGGATGAACCAGGGTAACGCAGTTCTTCGGCGTCAATACGGCAACTTCGCCGGGACCTAATTCCTTATAATCGGAATAACCTAAATTTTTATAGGCAAAATTTTCAAAGGAAGCACAGAATGCGCCTTCTTTGCGGCCGACCACAATCGGGGTTCTGCCGTATTTATCTCTGGCGGCATAAATACCCGCCTGATTTAACAAAAGTAAGGACAGGGAGCCGTCAATGGACTCCAAAGCGTACTGAATACCTTCAATCAGGTTTTCTTTCTGGTTAATTAAAGAAGCGACAAGCTCGGTGGCATTGATGTCACCTCCGCTCATTTCCAGAAAGTGGGAATGGTTTTTGTCAAAAAGCTTTTTCACCAGTTCATCCGTGTTGTTGATTTTGCTTACGGTAGTCAGTGCATAGGTTCCGTGATGGGAACGGACAATCAGTGGCTGGGGTTCATAGTCGGAAATACAACCGATGCCGTAATATCCTTTCATGGTCTGGATATCCTTGTCAAACTTTGTACGGAACGGTGCATTTTCTATGTTGTGTATGGAACGGTTAAAACCATCCTTGCCGTACACAGCCATTCCGCCTCGTCTGGTACCCAGATGAGAATGATAATCTACTCCGAAAAACAAATCAAATACGCAGTCTTCTTCTGCGGCTACACCAAAAAAGCCACCCATTTTTTCTACCTGTACCTTTCTTATATTCTATTTTTCTATGGGTTATCGCCCCATATTTTTACACCACTTGATTATAATACATGTTTTTTGTCCACTTCACAAGACCGAGATATAAATTTTTAAGTTGCGGGATATAAATAAAATTTATGTATGACAGACCGGCGGCACAGGCATTTAGCCGGAAGTTCAGATATATAGGCGGCAAGCAATAGAACTTAAAAAATCCTGACTCGCCGACAGATAAGCAAGTTCTTATGACAAAAACATGGAAATGTGGTAAAGTAAGGGAAGAAATGATGAAGTGAAAGGCAGTGTTTTATGCTTTGATAACGGAAAGATTTTTGCAGGACAATAGTTTTGCATAAGAAAAGATATAAGATGCAGAAAGGCAGTGGTATCTATGGAGAAAAGAATTTTAACCTACAGACATTTTATGGACGAGATGATTAAAGAAATCATGGAAAAGCATGATAAATCCAAGGAAGAACTGGAGCTGATACGACAGGAGCATCTGACACAGGTGTCTTTTTTTCAGCATGAACGACTGATACACCTGATTGTGACGGTGACGTTTGCCATATTGGAAATTCTGTCACTTCTGATGACACTGATAAATGCAGACCTGTTTGCCCTGCTGCTTGCCGTGGTAGTGCTGGTTTTGCTTATCCCCTATATCCGCCATTATTACATTCTGGAAAATGAAGTGCAGAAAATGTATAAACAGTACGATGCTATCTGCAAAGAACTTTACGACGGCAAATTTTACGACAGCACTGTGCAGACACCGATAACGGGGCGGCAGTAAAATAAGAACAGGATGTCAGAAAAGCAGAAACGGGGAGACATAAAAGCAGGAATGGGGCAGTAAATAAGGTATGAGCGGACGAAATAAAACGATTAAGACAAGTATAGAAGAGGGAAGGAATTATCTGGAAAGGTGCCTCCGAATAACCGAACCGGTACAGGATGTGTCAGCGATTATCAACAGGACAATATGTGGTGACACATTTGTCACTTTACCTCTGCTTCCGGAAAAATGCGTGGATTTGCTGATTGCAGACCCGCCCTATAACCTGACGAAGCATTACCACGGGAATACTTTTTCCAAGAAGGATGCTTCCGAATATGAAATCTATACCCGTAAATGGGTGGAGGCGGTTTATCCTCTTCTGAAGGATAACGCATCCATGTATGTGTGCTGTGATTGGGAAAGCAGCCTGATTATCGGCGAGGTTTTAAGTGAATTTTTTACCATAAGAAACCGTATTACCTGGCAGCGGGAAAAAGGCAGAGGCTGTTCGGACAACTGGAAGAACGGCATGGAGGACATCTGGTATGTGACCAAAGGGAAGGATTATACTTTCCATGTGGATGCGGTGAAGCAACGCAGAAAGGTGCTGGCAAGTTACCGTGTGGACGGCGCACCCAAGGACTGGGTGGAGACGGAAAAAGGAAAATATCGCGATACCTGCCCTTCTAATTTCTGGGATGACATAACCATTCCTTTCTGGTCCATGCCGGAAAATACAGACCATCCCACCCAGAAGCCGGAAAAATTGTATGCAAAAATTATCCTGGCAAGCTCCAACCCCGAGGATATTATCCTGGACCCTTTTGCGGGTTCCGGGACTGCGGGGGTAACGGCAAAGAAGCTGGGACGTCATTTTATTGATATAGAAATGAACGAACAATATTGTGTCTGGGCGGAGCAGCGCCTTGCCATGGCAGAAACGCACCCTGCTATTCAGGGATACGAAGACGGCGTCTTTTGGGAACGCAACAGCGGGCCTAAGAAATAAAAGCGAAAATATGATTGGGTATAGCGGCGACAAAAGCTGGGTAAATACCCCCAAAAAGAAAGGAAAGCACCCACATCACAGTGAGTGCTTTTTTAATCTTAGTTTATCATGAAATTCAGTCTTTCAATTCTATTCTTTACCAGTCAGAACCCCAATCGTCGGAGCCGGAGTCCCAGCTGCTATCGGAATCCCAACTGCTATCGGAGTCCCAGCTGCTGTCGGAATCCCAGGTGTCGTCGTCATCATACGAAGGGTCGTAGTAAGGCGAATCGTCGAAGTCATCATAATCAGCGCTGCTGTCATAAGAGTTGGAATCATAATAAGAAGAATAATCATCATTCATCCAGTCGGCAACCGTAGTAGCCGTCCAGGCGTCATTCATCCATTCATACCAGCTGCCGTGATAGTAATAATAATTGTTGTTGCCGTAGGTGTAGTAACCGGTTCTGGGTCCGGAACCGCCGCAATTAAATAAGGAGGGCATCGCCAGCTGCACAACTACAATCAGAATAATAATCGTAATAATGTTTTGAAGTTTGTTTTTTGGGGTCGATTCATTGCTGCTCCGGTTGCCGGAAGTATTCCCCTGCGGACGCGGCTGGCCTGCCTGACGGGCTTTCTGGTCGGCAACGCGTTCCTTCATTTTCATATAAAGCTCGTTTACCGCATAAGCTTCGTCGCTGCCCTTGTAGCGGACCGCACGGCTGCCGTCGGCTTTGTTTTTGTAAACCACAAAAGTGCCGTCGTCCGGGTCTTTGTAAATACCGAAGGCCTTCGGACCTCTGTAATCCTCACCGATAAAAGTACGCATGTCGGCAAGCGGCAGATTCATTGCCTTAGCCCATGCCTTCAACTCTTCGATCGTTTTAGGAACCTTGTCTGATTGTCTCACGTAGTGGCTGTTGGTTGCCCCGCAGTTCGGACAGGTTTCGTCAAAATCATTAATCCAACTATCACAATAATCACATTTAATTTTCACAGTTTTCCCCCTCTGCATCTTATGTTGAAATGTCAGTCGTATCGCATAGTAAAATATATTCTCAAAATGAGACTGCAAATACAAATAATGTACTTAGTATAAGGCAAAAGGATGACCATCGTCAACGGCAGCCTGCCATTTTCCCAAAATTATATGAAAATTCATCAAGACCCGACCGGAAAATGTACCCACCCCACGCTGCCACAAGAAATTCAAAGGATATCCCGTCAAATGCGTCCCTCACGCTGCCACATGGATTTTACATGGGATTTACGGCAGCGTGATAGCGGAAGCCGGCAAGAAGCATTATGATTCCGATGTACACAAAAGAGGATGAAAGCAAAAATTATTACGAGCGAAATGTGCGTAAAAGCAAAAAATTATTGCGTGCAAAATGTGCGTAAAAAGCAGAAAAGAGGATAATTATGAAAAAGAAAAAATTAGTCGCAATGCTTACCGCCGCTGCAATGGTATTGTCACTGGCAGCCTGCGGAAACACAAACAATCAGGAGAACAAGCCTGCAGCAAATACTTCCACCGCTGCTTCCGGGGAGGGCGCTCAGGAGAATAAGGAAAGTGAAGAAAATGATACAAAAGATGCCACTGCAGATGACAGTGCAGCCGATGCAGCGGAAAAACCGGTGCAGACCAAGCCCTTAGTAGTTTACTTAAATGACTTTGATGCCGTAATCGGTGATATGTTTAAGGAAGCAACCGGTTACGATGTAGAGGTGGTTGTCGGAAACGGTGCAGAAACCATGTCCCGTATCGCTGCCGAAAAAGGTAATCCCCAGTGGGACGTTGTATGGATTGACTCCATGTATGATGTATACAATTTGGCCGCTGACGGCGAACTGGTAACCGACTGGGAGCCGGAAAATGCCGCAAACTTAACCGACTTTTCCAAGGGTCTGGTACCGGAAAACAAGTGCATGTACCCCACCGATATCCATGCGGCAGGTGTTCTGGTTTACCGCAATGACGTGTGGAGCGAAGCAGACGCACCCAAGACTTTCGATGATTTAACCGATGCAAAATATAAAGATGCCGTTGGTATGGCAGACCCCGGTGTAGCAGCGCCTGCTTATCCCCTGGCAGCTTACTTCATGGATAAAAAAGGACTGGATGCCGGAAAAGAATACTTCACCACCCTGTTCGACAACGGTCTGAAAGTATTCCCCAAGAATCCCCAGGTAGTGCAGGCTCTGGCAGGCGGAGACATCTCCATTGCCATGCTGCAGGAAACCAATGCTTACGATATGGTAGCAAGCGGCGAACCCGTCTCCATTATCTGGCCCGAGGACGGCGCTCCCGGCTCTACCCGTGTGGCAGCCATCAGCTCATCTACCGAGCAGCTTGAAATCGCCAAGATTTTCGTCAACTTCTTACTGGATGCCAAGACCCAGCAGCAGCTTGTAGACACCGGCGACGAAGGATATTTTGAGCCTTCCGTAGAAGGCATTACCTTAAAGGCAGAGCGTGATGTCAACGCAACCTTAGCCGTTGCAGACGAAGTATTCGGTGCGGAAAACGAAGCCGACATCAAGGCATGGTTTGCAGATATGTCCGCAAAGTAGGAGAAAACATGAAGAGTAAAGACAATGCCGCAGGCATAGGAATACTCGGACTTCTGATTTTATTAGTACTGTTGCCTCTGGTGACAGTACTATTTCAGGTTATATGCCCGGGACTTTCCATCGATAAATTCAATTTGTCCAATCTGGCACTCGTACTGGATGTATTTAAAAGACCGCTGTGGAAAAAAGCATTTTTGAACTCCTTCTTTTTAAGCTGCGGCACCACGGTGCTGGGTCTTATTCTGGCAGCCGTACTGGCTCATTTCCGGGTAAATTATAAATTCGCGTGTGCAAAACTTCTGGACTTTACAGCATGGGTGCTGATGATAATTCCTTCCTTTATACTGGCACAGGGCTGGGTGTATTTTTCCTCCGGCAACGGAATTGCCAGTGCGTGGCTGGGTATAAAAGGAGTCGGCTCCTTTGTTTTCAGCTACTGGGGATTGGTGTGCGTTATGGTTTTGTGCAAATTTCCCCTTGCCTATGTGACCATCAAAACTTCCATGGAGTGGTATCCGTCGCGCCTGATGCATGCAGCGCGGATGAACGGAGCTTCGGCATTCCGGGCATGGAAAAATGTGCAGCTCCCCCTCTGCATTCCGGCTTACTGCTCGGCGGCAATGCTGATTTTCATGGACACAGTGGGCGATTACGGCATGTCCTCCACCATAACAGCGGTTTATTCCTTCCCCACACTGCCATACACCATTTACAGCGCCATCTGCTCCTCACCGGTGCGTTTTGACATGGCGGGCGTGCTTTCCCTGTACCTGATGGTCATGATTGTAATCGCTATGGCGGTGCAGTACGGCGCCATGGGAAAGAAAAAATTTGATTTCTTAGATAACGGCACGGAACGTGTAATGGCGGTTTCTCCGAAAAAACCGGTGCAGGTTTTACTTACAGCCGGAGCGGTGCTGTTTTGTATGATAGCGTTGGGAATACCGGTAGGTTCTGAACTGATTATGTCCTTTTCCGGCTCCGTCAGCGTGCAGAAATTTACCTTTACCCTGGATAATTATAAGGAAGTGCTATCCTCTGCGGGCAGCATGGTAAGCGGCATCAAGCATTCTCTGGGGCTGGCGGGAATATCTGCAGTGTTTGGCATCCTGATTGGATTTTGCGTGGCGTATGTGCTCACATATTCCCGTTTTAAGCTGAAAAAACTGATTGATATGCTGACGCTTGTGGCAATGGCGGTGCCCGGCGTGGTGCTGGGCATCGGTTATATTTTCGTATGGAACCAGAAATGGCTGACAAAGGTGGACCTGCATTTGTACGGAACGCCGTCTATTTTAGTGCTTGCCAGTGTAGCAGCAGCCATTCCCATGATAAACCGCGTGTTGGTGGGCGGCATGGCAAAAATCCCCGGCAGCCTGCTTACGGCAGCGCAGATGCAGGGAGCCGGCTTTTTCCGTAAAATCCGCACCATTCTTTTGCCGCTTCTGCACAACAGCAGTGTTTCGGCGGTACTTGCGGCATTCGGAGGCAGTGTGTTTAATCTTGCCATCACTACCATTCTGTATCCGCCCAATTACAGCACGCTGCCGGTTTACATCAGCGACTCCTACAACGATTTGAAGTTCGGCTATGCGGCAGCAGCCACCATGGTGGGCGGCGCATTTATCGTGGGCATCATGATGCTTCTGGAAGTGGTGCTGAACGCCGGCTACCGGAAAAAGCAGGAAAATTAAGAAGAAAGTGGTTATAAATTATGGAAACGATTTTGGAACTGAAAGATGTAAAGAAGAATTACGGTAAGAAGGAAATCTTAAAAGGCATCAACCTGACGGTGCAGGAAGGGGAGATTATCAGTGTGCTCGGCCCTTCCGGCTGCGGAAAGTCTACCTTATTAAATATCATTGCCGGCATTCTGCCCCTGAACGCAGGGCAGGTATTTGTCCGGGGAAAAGAAATGTCATCTCCTCACAAGGTGGTGCCTATCGAACAGCGCGACATGAACATGGTGTTTCAGGATTTTGCCCTCTGGCCACATATGAAGGCGCGGGACAACATTATTTACGGTTTGAAGGTGCGCAAAACAGACAAGGCGCAGATGCAGGAAAAACTTCACGAGGTGGAAACTCTGCTGCATCTGGAGGGACTTTTGGACCAGTATCCGGCAGAACTTTCCGGCGGACAGCAGCAACGCGTGGCAATCGCCAGGGCGCTTATCACCAACCCGTCCATTATTCTGCTGGATGAACCGCTCTGCAATCTGGATGTGCAGCTTCGTATTGAAATGAGAACGGAAATGGCGCAGCTTTTCCGCCAGTTAAAGACCACGGTATTCCACGTTACCCACGACCCGTCCGAAGCATTCGCCATGGCGGACCGCATTATCGTGATGAACCAGGGTGTGATTGACCAGATTGCCACCCCGGCGGAATGTTACGAAAGCCCCCGCACCATCACGGTAGCGGGACTTTTAGGCGCCGGAAACTGCGTGCGCGGCGCAGTGATGGAGGGACCCGCGGAAGCAGAGAGTCTGGAAATCCGTGCCGTTGTCAGCGTGCAAAACCGGAAGCTTGTCTGTAAAAGTTTTCAAAATGTTAAAAAAGGACAAAAAATGCTCTTGAAATTTCGCCCGGAAGAATGTATTTTTGTAGAAAAAGAATGTAAAAATGCTATTCCGGTGCGCGTGGTGATGTCCTCATTTGAAGGCGGCCAGTACCGGGTTAAGGTGGAAACAGATGGCGGCGATACCTTCTGCCTGCTTCATCCTACGTTTTTGAAGGAGCAGCAGACGGGATACGCCCAAATCCTTCCGGAAAGGTTGTATGCTTATGAGGAAATTTCTGGCTAAGGGCGGTTACGGAGAACATGGACGGAGCTGCTTTTTAACGGAATACGGTACAGAAGGTCGTTTTTATATGGTGGATTGCGGTATTATGGACAGCGACAGCAATCCCTATCCCGATGTGACGGAGGAGGAACTTGCCAAAACGGATTACGTTTTTCTGACGCACAGTCACAAGGACCACAGCGGTGCATTTATGCACTTTGTGGAAAAAGGTTTCCGAGGGACACTGGTTACCTCTGCCATGGCGTTTGAACTGTCGGATATAACCTATGACAAGGTTGTCATTTTATCATTGGATATGGAGCAGCCGGTGGCTTTCCGGCAGCAGGACTTGCAGGTTTCCTTCGGCAGAACCGGCCACTGCATGGGCGGTCTGTGGTTTCTCATCACGGATGTACTGGGCATCTGCTTTTTCAGCGGAGACTATCAGGAAGATACCCTTGCCTATGCCTGCGATGCGGCAAGAGGAATGAAAGCGGAGCTTGCCATTGTGGATTGTGCCCATTACGAAACGGACAAGAGTGCCGCCGAACTTCGCAAGGATATGCTCGCACAGACGGATAAATATCTGCAGGAGGCGAGACGGGTCATTTTCCCGGTACCCAAATACGGTCGCGGTATGGAGATGTTCGCCCTGCTGGAAAAGGAATTTCCGGATAAAAAAGTCATGGTGGATGCTGCCTTCGTAAGGGAAAGCCTGCGCTGCCTGAAGGACAGAGCCTGGTTCTGTGAGGATACCTACGACAAATTATGTGGATTATTGGAGCGGCTTTCCGGGGAATGTGTGGATTTCTCCAGAGAGGATGCCGTACAGCCGGATTATGATATTCTGTTGCTTGCGGACACGCACCTTTTAAGGCCCTACAACACTGCTTTCGTGGAAAAGGAAGTAGCCGCTGGAGCAAGAGTAATCGTCACCGGCAGGGTCAGACCCGGCAAGCTGCCGGAAAAACTGCTCGCCGAAGGAAAAGCAGCCAAATTCCTATATCCCCACCACCAGAGCAGAGGCGACCTGCTCCGTGTGGCAGAAAACAACGACTTTACCGTCGTTCTTCCTTACCACAATGAGGTAAAAGAAGTGCTGGTGAAGTAAAGAGAAGTAAAAAGAGAGGCTTAAGCCGGTATGACAGAAATGTTGTACCGGTTTTTTGATTTTAAATTATACTCTGTTATTGTATGGCATTTTTGTCGGATTATGCGATAAGTCGGAATATATAGAATAGGGTTGAAAATTGACGGAAAATGTAGGATATGGTAATGTAATAATAAGTGGGTAAGTCATGGCAACATTGTAAAAACAAAATTTTTGGCCATTAATTCAAAAAAGAATTTAGAAAGCCTAAAATTGTATTTGAAAGAATGTACGAGTATAATGCATCTTAGGATCATATATAGGAACAGTAAGCTTTTTTACCAATAGGGGTGATCCCATAAGAGGGGAATTGTATGGCTGTATCTTATAACGGATTATGGAAATTATTAATTGACAAGGGTATGAAAAAGATGAAAGTCAGAAATGATACAGGAGAAGATACTTATGGAACAAGTTGAAGTGAAATATGCTCCAGGAATGAGAATCATTGTTCGTGGTGAAGAATGGATGGTAAAAAAAGTTGAGACAAATAGTTTAGGAAATCAGACCCTACATGTAATTGGTATTTCTCAGCTTGTAAAAGATTATGAGTCAATGTTCCTTGTAGATGTTGAAGATGATATAGAGATTGTTGATCCGGCTAAGGTTACTCTTGTGCCGGATAATTCTGCGTTCTTTAGAAAGTCTAAAGTATATATAGAAAGCCAGTGGAGAGGAAAGATTCCAACTGACAATAAGATT
>OQVP01000699.1_pt1 | contig 12679 bp, 9 predicted proteins | sample 1691541 | NCBI WGS metagenome assembly OQVP01 (sample SAMN03418258, study PRJEB22391) | human gut metagenome | biome: human-gut; feature: organic feature; material: feces | host: Homo sapiens | place: Tanzania | collected 2013-01 | reverse complement strand
GCTTATGAAAATAAAAACTGGCAGACACAGCTGGACTGAAAGAATTTCATTTTCCTCACCGCTTGTCCCTCTTGTATCCGCTCGGAATCGTGCCGTAGAATTCCTTGAATGTCGCGCTGAATTTGCCCTGGCTCTCATATCCGACCTGGGCTGCGACTTCGCTTATCGAAAGGTCGGTTCTGGAAAGAAGCTCCGCGGCTTTTTTCATGCGGTGCTCCTTGATGTGCGCAGCAAGCGAAGTTCCGTACACGTCCTTGAAAACTGTCTTTAGAGTCGTCGTGTTCATGCCGAACCTGCGCGCAAGACCGTCAATCGTAAACCGCTCCGAAATATGCTCGCACATAAAGTCGTGGACTTTCTTCACAGTCTCAATCTGCCTGTCCTGAAATTCCGATCGCTCGTTGATTTTCTCGTGCTTGCTCTCAAAGTCCGGGCAGCTTGTCTTCATCAGCCTCTCAATTATTCCGTGCATCGTGCGGCTCTTCTCCGAATCCGACGCTGAATAAAAAACCTCCTTTCCGTCGCGCCAGCTTTCAATCAGATCAGCATCCTTTAAGATTTTAAGATGATGGGACACGGCAGGCGCGGTCATCTCCATGAAGTCCGCAATGTTCACGACGCACTGCTTTGTGTGGCACAGAAGCATGAAAATCCGCACGCGCACCTCATCGGCAAAAACCGCTACACAACGCATTCCGCCTTCCTCGCACGCACTCGAGCACGCCAGTTTCAACGGCGACACCGGGTTGAGCCCGGAACTTTGACCGCTGACTTGGCGCGCCGCCTGCGCACCCTTTAAACCCAATAAATCCGGATAACGCTCGCATCCTCCGTATTACCGCGGCTGCTGGCACGGAGTTAGCCGATGCTTTTTCTTCGGGTACTCTCAATACGGGACGCGTCCCGCACGTTACTCCCCGACAAAAGAGGTTTACAATCCGTAGGACCGTCTTCCCTCACGCGACTTGGCTGGTTCAGGCCTGCGCCCATTGACCAATATTCCTCACTGCTGCCTCCCGTAGGAGTCTGGTCCGTGTCTCAGTACCAGTGTGGGGGACCTTCCTCTCAGAACCCCTACGCATCGTCGCCTTGGTGGGCCGTTGCCCCGCCAACTAGCTAATGCGCCGCATGCCCATCCCCTACCGGCTGACCTTTCCCCTGAATGCCATGCAGCACTCAGGACTATGGGGGATTAGTCCGCATTTCTACGGGTTATACCCCTGTAGGGGGCAGGTCGCATACGTGTTACTCACCAGTGCGCCGGTCGCCGACAGGCGTATTGCTACGCCCTCGCTGCCCCTCGACTTGCATGTGTTAAGCCTGTCGCTAGCGTTCATCCTGAGCCAGGATCAAACTCTTCGTTGTTGTATATCTTATTTTTACTTCTTCTCGGAAATAATGTTTTGAATACGACCGCGCACCTATTTATATAAGGTGTCGGACACAACCGATTAGCTGAAACCCGTCTCTCCGGTATTTGAATCGCTGATTTACTGTTTCGTCTTTAACCTGTCATTCGGAATCTTGACGAGAGGCTCGGTTCCTTGTTACCTTGCTTCTCTAATGCATTTGCATTTGTCAAAATCTTCCTTTTCGCAAATATTTCAAAGATCTCACGCCGCTCACTCGCGGCCGTTTCAGTCTTGCTTTCAGACCCGTTTTGTTTTTGAGCCAAAAGCGATGCAAAGTTACGACCATTTTTTGAACTGTGCAAATTTTCAAGCATTTTTTTGAAAACTTTTTTCAGCGGTCGGCTCCGTCGGAGCGTCGGCCAGGGTCGTTTTCCCTTTTGCGGTTGCAAAGGTACTGCTATTTGCCGAACTGACAAAATATTTCACAGGAAAAATTCAAACAAATTTTCACAGATTTTCACACACCGCTGGAGCCCAACCATTTACACCCAAAACTTTTTCACACGCCAAAACCGCCCCAAAAAAGCAATGTGCGAGCCGCACCGCGACCCACACATTATATAATATAGAAAATGAATTTTTCGCTATTTTTTCTCGGTGCCGTTATTTGGCAGCTCTTTGATGTAAACATCTTGCTGCGGGAACGGAATTTCGATGTTATGCTCTTGAAGAGTTTGGTAAATCACCTCCTTCACATGAGCAATAAATTTCACTTTCTCCACAACGAGCACCCAAATGGCAACATTCAAATTCACGCTGCTATCGCCAAAATCGCTAAAAAGCACCAGCACATCGTGTCCATTGTGCATGTCCATCACATTGCGGCCGTACTTGTCGGTATATTGCAGGCGCAGCACCGCATCACGCAAAATTTTGCGCACTTGCTCCACATTCACGCCGTACGCAACGCCAACAGGCACTTTTATCAACTCGTAGGAATTGTTGCGCGTAAGATTACGGAAATTGTTGGCAAATAATGTGGAGTTGAGGAACGACATCACGCAGTTGTCGTTGGTGACCACCTGCACACTCTGGTAAGTGATGCTCTCCACCTTTCCTTGCACGCCATCGCACTCAATCCAGTCGCCCACACGCAGACGGCCAGCCATCAGCGATATGCCATAGAAGAAGTTGTTGAGCAAGTCCTTCATTGCAAAACCGATACCAGTTGCCAAACCTGCCGTGACGAGCGAAATGCCCGATTTCGGAATCTTGAGCAAAATAAATGCCAAAATCACGAAAAGTCCCCACACGATGATACCTATCACATTATAACCCAAAGTGAGGTTAATTTCGTTGGGTCGCACCGTTTCTTTGCCCGTCTTGCGACGCAAACGTCGATAACTGAAGAAGCGGAACAACGCCTTGAACAGATAGTTGAAGTAACGGAACAGGAAGAACGCCGCCGCCAAAACCACCAATTTGGCTATCGAGAGCTGGATGACATTCGGAATGTCGAAGAAATTATAAAGGAATATGTCGCGGCACGTTTCCGACAGGTTGAACACGTTGGCGGCCAGCCAAATGCTGAGCAGTAGCGTGTAGGCACCGGTGATGGGCACAAATGCCATGTGAATGAAGTCGAAAAACCAAGTGCGATAAATGTAGTCGCCATTACGCAAACCCTGGGCAATCTCGCTCAATTTTGCGCCACCAGCGCGCAGGGTGTCGTAGAGACGCGCCTTCTCGTAGATGTCGAGCAGTCGGAACAACGCAATCACGCCTTGAATGGCTGTGAGCTGGAACAACCACCAAATCACCACCTCTACCGACATCAAAGTGCGGCCAAACCAAGTGAGCAAGGTGGCTATCAGTATCACAGCAAACGAGAGCCACGCATAAATGCGATCGGTCTGCGGCAGCTGTGGCTCGGAAGTGAGCGGATCGTCGATTTCTGCTTGCGATGGTGCCTTCTTGCAAACTTTTAGCACGGATGCCAACCCCTTTGCCACAATGGTGTCGTCGGCCACAAGGGCTTCAATCTGCTTTCTGATGGTGCGCTCTTTCCTTCGCTCCTCTGCCTCGTTCACCTCTATCACCACGCCATCATCGTCGTCGGTCTCGTCATCTTCTTCTGCTTGCTGTTCAGCGTCGGCGGCAATGATTTCGCTCTCACGCAGTTTGCCAGAGTGGCGGCGAACGGCGCGCCATTGCCATACGAGGAAAAACAGCACGATGGGTGGAAACACCAAATTGACCACGCTATTCGGAATAAACACGATGCGGAAAAGAATAATCACCAAACCAAGCACCAGCATTGGCATATACACGCAGAAGCCGTGCCTCATCTGATTGTAGCGCAAGCGAAGCAGCAGCGAGAAGGTGATGGCTACCAGCAGCACGGCATAATCCACCAACAGGTGCGATGCCATGATGAAGAAGTTGTTGTAAAGGCGGCCGCGCAGCAGCATGATGGTGACCACAAACAGCAATGCCGCCATGGCAAACATCACAGCGGGCTTGATTTTGTCCATTTTTGCAAAACGCATCGCACGCACCTCATTGGTGCCGAAGTTAACCCACTTCAACCTCTTCAAAACATAATAGAGCAACTTGGTGAGCAAAAAGCCCAAAACAAACGACAACACAAGATAAAAGACCACAAAGACCACGAAGCCCACAATCACGGAACCTCGCCACTGGCTCTTGGCAAAACGCGATTCATTGCCCAGGTTGTATTTGTTGGTCACATCAAGTTTGGCCCGGTCGATGTTGTGGCCGAAATTGCCCAAAATCTCGAAATAAGTGCTACCGTTGTCACGGAAAATAGAACTTTGAATATCGTCGTAGCGCTTTTGCGCATAGGTGTTCAGTTTCCCCAAAATGGTTGACACGTGCGAGAAAGCAATGCTGTCGGCAGTAATCAGACGCTGCGTTTTCACAATATTGTCGCGAAGTTGCATAGCGCTTTGAATACATGCGGCACGGTCGGCTTGTGCGGAAAGCGAAAGCGTGTCGGGCGTGTGAAGTCGGCGTTTGCCTTTCATTTGAATCAAGGCAGGCGGCAGACATTTCAAACTGAAAATCAGCCCATCGTAACGCTTGATTTCACTGTTGATTCGAGCATTAATCAAGTCGTATGGCTTTTTGTTGACCGTCATAAAGTTGCGATACAGCTCTGTAGCCTCATTGCAGGCGTAAGTGAGGTCGAACACATAATCGGGATTTTGCGAATACAGCATCAGCGACACCTCGCCACACCGGTCCATAGTGGATTTCAGCGTTTTCTTCTGACTTGCGTTATACTGACGGTATCGCGCCATGTTCTGCTGCTGCTTCTTGATGGCCTGATCGAGCTCGCCACGAAGCACTACCAGAGCCTCGTCAAGATTTTTCTCGTTCAGTACAGCTTTCGATGGCACCGCCAGCATCAAAGCGCACACCACCAATAATATCTTCTTCATCATGTGATTTACTTTTTAAAATCCTTGACTTATTCAGCTGAGGCGGAAAACGAGGCGGAGACGGCCGTCTTTGTAGCGGGTGCTACTGATGCGGAAGGTGCCGATTTCGGCAGTGTGCCTCACATGGTCGCCAGCGCACAAGCAGTGGTCGTAGTCGCCCACGCTCACCACACGCACCACATCGGAGGCTCCATCGGGCAGTCGCTTAAGGTCGAAGCGGTCGGCAGCCTCTTGCTGGGTGACGAAACTGAACGTGACGGGCATATCGGCGGCAATCACCTCGTTGACGCGCGCCTCAACGGCAGCCACTTCCTCGGCAGTGAGTGCGCGAGGGAAATCGTAATCGAGTTTCGACTTGGTGCGCTCCACATGTGCGCTCACGGCACGACCGCAGCCGAACATCTTCACCATGGTGCCGTTTAAAATATGCTCTGCTGTGTGCATTGGCGGATATTCCGCCTTGTTATGCTGATTGAGTACTGGCTTTTCTTCCATAAAGAGATATTTATAATATTTAGAGTTTCTAATTTAGGTGATACATTGGTCGTAGCCTTTGAAAAATGCCAAAGGCATGTCCCACGTTTGGGCGAAATCGCTATTTCTTCCACTACCGCTTCATTAGCTTTTTGGCGGCGGCGAGGCATTTTTTTCGGTCGCGGTCGGTGAACTGGGGGTGACGGAAGGTGCCGGCTTTTTGTATGGTTTTCACCGTTTTGAAGCCGCTCCAGCCCAAAATTTCATTCAACGCGCGCACCACGCCACGAGTTTGGTTGGCGAGGATATTGAAAGGCCACATCGTGCTCGATGCCGTGACTATCACGCAGCGTTTTCCCTTGTGCAAGGGTTTTGGCACGGCGAGGCTGTTCTCCCCCATCATGCCATACACGATGCGGTCGAAAAGCAATTTGAGTGTGCCGGGCATGTTGCCCCAATAGCATGGAGCGCCCACCACCAGTGAATCGCAAGCCTGAATAAGGGCGAGCACACGATGGGCATCGTCGGCAGGCAGCACGCATTTGAGCGAACTTCGGCACTTCATGCACGCCATGCAAGGCTTCACGCTCAGGTTTTGCACCCATACGCTCTCCACCTCAGCACCCTGCGCCTCGCACTCCTGCTGAATCACTTGAAGCATGGTGGCGATGTTGCCGCCAATGCGTGGACTTGCATTAAGAATCAGAATTTTCATTTTCTTATCTTCATCATTAACGTGCAAATGTAATAAAAAAACACGGGATGGCAAATTTGGAGAAGGAGTTAAGAAGTAAGGAAGTTAAGAAGTTAAGACGATGGCTTTGTGGCATGGCACGAAAGGACGAAAAAAGACACCTATTTAATCCATTTTCACCCAATTAACACCGAAAAAATAAAAATAGGTGAAAATAGGATTTAATAGATTAAATAGGTGTATTGATTTCGGACTTATCAGACTTATCAGACTTATCCGACCCCTAACTTGTTGACTCGTTGACTCGTTGACTCGTTGACTTTTTTAGCCAACGGCACCTTCTGGGCCCCATTGGGCGGTGATGTCGTTGAGGTATTTCTTTGCAGAGGCATCGGGCATCTCTTGAATGGCATCGTAAAGCACGCTCTTGTCGATCCATTCCTTTGCGATACATTCGTGGAGTGCTTCGATGAGTGCCACAGGCTTGTGCACCGCTATGTATTGCAGCAACTGCTGAGTGCGGCCTCTCATAAAGTTCATCACCATAGTCATCACTGGCTCTTTGGTATTCTCGCGGTTGAAGTATGTGCTTGCCAAATTGTCGAGCGTGGCGAGTGCCTCCATATCGTTGTAGGAGTAGTAGTTCACATCGTAAATCGACTCCACTTCGGGAGTGGGTTCGTAGTATTCGCCTGCTTGCTTGCCCTTCAGAGGCTTGACGTCAATTCTGTTGAGTTTGATGATGCCGTCGGCTGTGATTGCAAAATTGTAGTCACGCTCCTGACTCCATACAGATTTTCCATCTAAATTGCGACCATTTTTGCGATGCAGCACGAAGCCGTCGGCACTGAAAGTGGCACGGCAATGGTCGTAAGTTTGAGTCTGACCTTCAATGTTTTCGCCGTCCCACTCCTGGGTAAACTCCCACGATGGCGTGGTGGCAATGTCGCGCAAGTCGCCCTTTTCGGCATTGTAGGTGGCGAGAATCAACTCGTGCCCATCGCCCACTTCGTGCCAGAACACCAGCATCACATTGTCGGCAAAAGCCTTAGCGCCCACCACAAATGGTGCGCCGCCCTCGCCCAAGTCGATAAGCGGAGCGCCGCCGAGCAACTGTTTCACCTGCTTGTCGGTGAGCCTCACCTCCTTGCCCTGCCCTGCATCGGTGGCAAAAATTTTGGTGTCGTACTCCGTGCCGATAGCCACCTTGCTCACATCCAGCCCCATGGCTTTGAGGAATGGCACTTCGGCAAGATTCACAGCCTGCTGTGGCTGCTCGCTCACTGCATTACTCGCCTCTGATTTAGAACCTTTACATGCTGTTGCCATCATCGAACTACATACGATTAAGGCCAAGATTATCAATCTATTCATAATCATTATTGGTTTTCAATTAGTTAATAATAATGCAAATATAAACATTTTTCCCATTTCCACACTCATTCCTCATTCAAAATGGCAAAAAAAATGCCTGAAAAAAAATCAGCGGGTTCCCTGCGTCACACAGGAGACCCGCTGGAGGAAAACTTAACATTTACTGAAGCCTATCGGGCTTCAATTCTACGAGCTATTATAATCAATGTCTTTTTATACTTAGTGTCAACGGCGTGGCAATTTGATGGCTTCCACAGTTCCGTCGGTGTAGGTCACCACTTTCACGCACGGAGCATCGGTACGGTCAGCACATTCCACACCCACCATGGTGAAGTAGCGCACACTTGCCACAGTCTTAACGGTGGTCACAGTTGGTGTGCCTGTGGAAATGTCGTCAAAACCGTTGGCATTGAGAGGAGCGATGGTCCAGCCGCCATCGGCGATTGCCTCATTTCCGGCTGTTTCGCTCATCGCCTTGTTGCGATACACAATGGCGTTGAAGTTGTAGGCGTAGCCCTCGCCTGTGTGGTTAAACCTCTCCTTCAATCCAGGCTCGGCAAGGCTCCAGTCGATTGATGCAGTGCCACACAAATAGTAGATACTGCCAGGCACGCTAAATGTGGCCTGGTCGGCATTGATGATAGCCCATTGCACGCGTGCATACTCGTATGGCTTTGGAGTGACAAGGAAAATGCCATGACCCTCTGATGGTTGCGAAGCCGCGAAGTTGGCCAAATTATAGAGATTACCCACATAGGCAGCACCCTCGGCGGTGGTTGGTGCCGACTGTGCCGATGCGTCAAGACTTGGATTGCCGTTGGCGTCGCGAGTGAATACGCCCTTGAGCGTGCCACCCTTAATCACAGTGCCGTTGACAATGGCAGAGGCATCGGCAAGTGTGATGCGCACCCAGTTGCTTTGGTCAAAGAATTTATTGTCGTAAGTGTCGCGCAAGTCGCCACACTCTTGGCGGTTGGCAAATCCTTGTGCATCTTTAGCATACACCGTGTTGCCACTCACATACACGGCTTGGAGGTCGTTAGCCACGGTGTAAGTCTCGCCATCGGTGCCTATGGCAATAATATCGGCAAGTGTAACGCCTGCTGCCTCTGCCACCACATTGCTCAAGCAGTGGTAAGTGGGAGTAAGCCCTGTCGATTCGGTATAGTTGGCACGAATGAACAAGGTGTAGTCATCGCCCACTTTGGCTGCATAATCACCCTCAACGGTGTAGGTGCCTGTGGTGTTCTTTTCCACATTAGCCACCACCACTGCTTTGTCGAGAGGCACAGCGGCGCCTGTAGTGTATTTGCCCGGCACAATCATCAAGTCGTAACTGGAAACGTAGAACTCGTTTTTTGTGGCTTTCCACGATGCCGCCACCTTCACGTTAGAAGCCGAAGCACCGGTCATCTGCAACTGCAACGTCACATCATGATCTGGCACAGTCACCACCGTGTTGCTCACCACTGGCTGCCCAGCATTGTTATTTGATTTTTCGCTATATGCCGTCCAAGTTCTAAACTTCATTTTCATTGATTCCAAAGTAATGCAATCGCCACCATCAGTCACCCATGCCGATGTGCCAGTGTGGCACGCTTGCAAATCGTTGATTGTTCCATAAAGTGGTTTGTGAAAATAGCCGTCACTACCTTTTTCCACAAGACGGAAACCATACAGGTTAATTGATTGGGAGGTGCAATTGGCAATATTTGCTGTGAAAAGTTGGTAATCAAGCCATACACTCAATTTACCACGGTCTATTCCACCTGTCACTGGTCCAAAAACGGTATTCATAGCGCTGGGATCATTGGCAAGCGCGCATCCCTTGTCGCCCCAGTTCAGGAACTTTATAGTGCCATCGTCGACGAATGTAAGCTGTGCATTAAATGCCCTATCCTTATTGGCATTGTCATTGTGGTCAGTAATGGTCACGTTAGGCTTATACACCAATATCTTAAAAAAGTTCCGTCGCATTTTCAATGTTTGAGTGTAACCACTACTATTGTTCCCCACATATCCATCAATCGCCAACGGTATGTCAAACTCTATCAAATATTGACCATTTGTTTCAGTAATGGCATTAGACTCGTATTCCGACTTCCTCCAATAATAATTGCCATACACGTCGAGATACAATGGCGATAGTCGAAACGCATTGTAGTTAGGGTTATAAGACTCTACATCCACACTATAATAGGTGTTGTCATCATAATCCAAAACCAAACGATTATTCACCAATTTAAACGGCACATCGCAAGAGTTCCCATAAAACCCCTTCAACAAGAGGGTATTATCGCCAGTTTTTACCAGTTTCACGCCATTTGAGCGATCCAAGAAAGAGCGTTGCACATAGTTGCCATAAAAGATTTCGATGGCATCGCCGCCGTATTGTACGAGGTCGTCAACCGTGACGGCCTTGGCTGTGCCTGTGGCAGAAGTGAGCAGCAGAGATGCCAGCACTATTTTAAGTAAAATTTTAATCATAATCATTTATTCATTAAAACCTCATACGCGTCCTAATGGCCGATTTGGGGTTAATACATCATTTTTCCATCAATTTTCCTCCTTTGCAAGGAGAATGGTATTCTAAATACTAAAAAGTTCCGAAAATGCCCGAAAACAAGTATATATTGGGATACAAGTATCGCATAATCAAATCATAGATCGACTTGATTATCAGACTGGTTAAACTCAAGCGCACGAACTATGCGCGCCCCAATACACAAATTCAGATTTTCAGCGCTTTTGATTAAGCAGAGTGGCACATATCGCAAATGGGGAGATAATCACCCCCACCAGAACCGCTGTGCCAAAGTTGCAATTTCATCAAAACACAGGGAGATGCCTTCGGCATATTTCAGCAGCAACTGCCAATTTTTGCCAATGCATCGGAGAAACTTGCCGAAGGCTTATTCCCTACGCCATCAAGTTATTGCATGAAGGGGTTCTACATTCTATTTGATTACTTTAGTGGTGGCAGTGGTGCCGTCGGTGTAAGTCACCACCTTGATGTTCACACCATCACATGGCTCGCTAAGCATTGCGCCAGCCATATTGTAATACATCACACTCTTCACTTCCTTAGCAGCCGTTACGCTGTTCACGCCAGTAGGCACACCCACAACATACTGCACTGGATAGAGGTTGTGAAGTGTTGGGGTAAGCCCAGTTGAAACTGCATAGTTGGCACGAATAAAGAGCGTGTAATCGAGTGTGCTTTCGGCATTCAGCTCTGGCGCATTGACTGCACCTTCTGCCTCGTATTCTGCGCCAGTGCTCTTCATCACATCAGCAGCCACTAGCACAGCCTCATCGAGGGGAACATCGGCGCCCACAGTGTATCTGCCTGGCACCATCATCAAGTCGTAACTGTTCACATACCACTGTGTGGTGTTGGCTGTCCAGAATGCATCGACACCGAGTTTGGCATTGTCCGACGATGTGGAGGTGTTGACATTGGTGAACGCCACATCCAGCGTAACATCGTGGTCAGGTACGCTCAATCGGGTGTCGGTCACGAATGGCTGGTCGGCATAACTGTCAGCACTAATGTTGTAGGCAGTCCAAGGGCGGAACTCCATATTCACGGTTTCCAAAGTGCGGCGGTCGCCTCCGTTGGTCACCCATGCCGATTCACCAGTGTGGTGAGGGTCGGAGAATACTACGGGTCCATTAAGTGGCTGATAAAAGTCGTAAGGAGAAACAGCGGTATCCACACGGCACAACTTATATGAAAGCACATTGCCGTAGCCGTTGTTGTTGAGATCGCTCACATCACTTGTGATTTGCTGATAGTCCATCCACACTTCGCCTTTGTCGCGGTCGAAGCCGCCAGTGAGTTTTTTGAGCGTGCTGTAAATCATATTACCGCTCTTCCAGTTATAAATGCCGTAGCCCTTGGCGCCGAAGTTGATGAAAGAGAAGGTGTCGTCGGCATTGAAAGTCACCTTGCCCTTGTAAGTGCGGGCCTTACCTGCTCTCACATCATAGTCGGTGACGGTAACGTTTGGCTTAAACACCACAATGGAGTAAATGTTTTTCCATTCGCGACCCTCAAGCGTATAATTGCCGTCGGTGCCATTGTAAGCCTCAATTTTGATAGGCTGGTTGAAGTCGATCTGATATTCACCGTCTTTTTCCGTAATGGTTGCCGAAGTGTAGCGCAAGCCGTTCTGAGAGTAATACGTTTGGTTCACCGCAGTTTGAGGGGTGAGGTGAATGAAAGCGTATTTCGACGATTCCACCTCCAGAATGTTGGTAGGGTTGTCGTCGTCTTCGGTGTAAGCCATTATCAACTTATTGTCTTTCAGAGTAAAAGGCACATCGCACAATCCATAGTAGTTCTTTAGCACCACGGTATTGTCGTTCACCTTTTCGAAGTGCACGTAGCCGTTCACATAACTGTGCAAAGAGCGTTCCTTATAGTTGCCATAAAAGATTTCGATGGCGTCGCCTCCGTATTGCACGAGGTCGTCAACCGTTACAGCCTGCGCACCCCCTATGGCGAGGATGCCAGCAGCAATTGCTGCATAAAATTTTTTTCCCATTTTAGTAAAGTTAATTAATAATAATAATATTGTTTTCGTTTTTGGTTAAAAGCGAATTTAAAACATGGGCAAAATCACAATAGAAATTGCTTACAACAGTGTGATGGCATCATTTTGGCAAGGCCAAAAAGGTGTTTTCAACGATAAAGTACTCGTTATCAATAAAATGCCTCCATTTTTCCTGTATCCATTTTCAACGCCATCCACCTTCAATGTGGCATCAAGTTGGCACATTTGCCGGTTGATTGACCTTGAAAAAGTTGCCACAAATATACACAAGAAAAAGAAAAAATCCAACAAAACCGACAAAAAATGTAAAAAAAGCGCATTTTTTCAATAATAAAAAAGATTTTTGACACGAATTTGGTTCAGTAGAAAATTCCTGGGGATAGATTGTGCATTGTTGCCGAATCGTGAATGGAATCAAAACCAAAAACATAAAAAACAGCCTTGGAGCAACGCATTGCCCCAAGGATAACAAACCGCTCGCCGTTTCACGGCGACCCCCCCTGATAGTAAAATGATTTCTTGGAAGGGGGGCATATCAAATCTCCCAAACGATTTTGCATGGTAGGGACGCGATACTTCGCATCCGCGCCAAATGGCTGATATTCAATATGGTATTAAAATTATGGGCGGACGTGAAGTATCGAGAGCACTGAAAAAGTAAAACCAACTTTCAGATTGAAAGCTAATAACGGAGAAATAGTCGTTTTACCCTTCTTTTTCTGCCTATCATAGCCTTATTGAGGCGATTTGTGGAAAGAAAAG